>ENA-ORCY01000095-ORCY01000095.1-marine-metagenome-genome-assembly--contig:-NODE-95-length-67700-cov-8.030907_pt1 | contig 67700 bp, 55 predicted proteins | sample MGYA00248634_ERZ508507 | MGnify/ENA primary metagenome ERZ508507 (study PRJEB26178, sample SAMN06266269) | marine metagenome | isolation source: Columbia River Estuary | place: USA:Columbia River Estuary... | reverse complement strand
CATTGCCTTGATTATTGGTACAGCCTTAGTTATGTTTGCTCAAGAGCTCCGGGAAGGGGAGCTTGTAGAAAAGAATCTCTTGTGTATAGTTTCTTCGGAACATGAGGTTGATCTTTTGAATTTAGATTACAATGGTTTAAACTCAGATATTTCACAATGGACAAGTGCGCGAAGTTTTTATCCAAATGTAAATACAGGAAGTTTGGATGTACGATTTGTATTGGCAAACCAAAATCATCCTGCTGGAACTGGACTTGTAAATGGTGATTTAGCAGTTACTTTTGGTACTGACTTTTTGGGTGGTGCTGATGCAGACAGTACTTGGAGTGGCTACTTAAACTTAGTATGTAGAAATGCAGGTTCAGGTATTTTAGGATACTCACCGTTGGGAGGCTCACCATCCAATGGGCAGACAGTGGTAATTTCATTAAGTTCTTTTGGTAGTGGGGCAGGTTGTACAGGTTATGTTCCAAGATCTCCATATCATCTAGGAAGAACATTAACACACGAATTAGGACATTTTTTTAACTTAGATCACACTTTTGCTGGTTGTACAAATACAAGTTGTACTACTCAAGGTGACAAAGTTTGTGATACACCTCCTTCAAACGCCTCAGTCGGAGGTTGTCCAGCGGCTGGAGGAACTACAAAATGTAGTGTTAAAACACTTACTATGAATTATATGGATTATACCAATGATGCTTGTATGCAAATGTTTAGTAATGGTCAAAAGGATAGGATGCGTGCATTATTTGTTGAAGGTGGTCCCAGAGCTAGTTTTTATACTCCCCAATATTCTTTGAATTAGACTAGAAATAATTTGACTTTTACTAAAAACCTGAACAATGAAAAAACTTCTGATTTTACTCATTACTTTTTTATCCCTAAGCATTCAAGCACAAACCAATGAATACGAAGTGACATCATATATTGAAGAAGGATTTAAGGCACCAAACACCAATTATTTAGGTGAAGCATGGTTGAATCAACTGATTCGATCAGATGAATCATTATCCTACAACATTACTAAAGCTACTTTTAAGGCGAATTCAACATTGAATTGGCACAAGCATACAGATCGTCAGGTTTTAATTGTTGTTTCCGGAAAAGGTTATTACCAAGAAAAAGGGAAACAACCCATTGTGATCAAGGAAGGTGATATTTTAAAATGTACTGCCAATACAGAGCACTGGCACTCCTCCTCAAAACATCAAGACGTAACTTATTTAGCTGTTTATAAGGGTGAGACTGAATGGACTGAAGTCTTATCCCAAGAAGCTTATGATGATGTATCGCTTTTACTAAATGATAATTAGACCGATTTAATATTCATTTCTAACTTAATTCACTAAAAGATTTATTGGTGCTGCAACTTTGAATAATAGGAGGAGCAACACATAATGATAAAACGGTTATACTGTTATAGTTTAGCGGTTTTTTTTATTTTTGCAAAAACTTATTTAATGATTAATTTAAAACTAACTAAAAGAGTATTAGCTCCTTTGTTCTTATTGTTGATTCCACTTTTTGGAAACATATTTTCTAACCAAGTCAATTGGTCTTTATTTGACTTTATAGTCATGGGGTTTCTGATGGGATTGACAGGGCTAAGTATACATTTTACCATGGAGAAGGTTAGGAATAAAACATTAAGAATAGTACCTATCATTTTTGTTCTCATAATTTTTCTGATGATTTGGGCTGAGTTAGCAATAGGAGTATTTGGAAGTCCGATCGCAGGTAGTTAATTCATCAAAAGAAGAAGTTGTGCTGCATCTTTGAATGAGAGAGGGAGCAACTTAAAATGATAAAACCGTTTTACTATTATAGTGTAACGGTTTTTTTATGTCGTTCAAAGAGGGTATTTTTGAGAATACCTTAACAACTAATGCAAACTCATATAGGACAAATAGCTTTGCTCGTTAACGATTATGACGAAGCCATTGAATACTTTGTTAACGTGCTTCAATTTAGCCTCGTTGAAGACACAATACTTTCAGATAAAAAAAGATGGGTTGTAATAGAACCAAGAGAGTCCAACAATCAAGGATGTAAATTATTATTGGCTAAAGCGTCAAACAACAATCAACTGAAATTTGTTGGCAATCAGTCAGGAGGAAGGGTATTCTTGTTTTTATATACATCTGATATTGACAAATTTCATAATAATCTAATTGTAAACTCTGTAGAAATTGTTAATGGTCCTAGGGTAGAGACTTATGGCAAGGTCTTAGTTTTTAAAGATCTCTATGGCAATCTTTGGGATTTAATTCAGCCATTGTAATTCAACTTAAAACAACATCATTAATTAACTATTACTCTTTAATTAGTTGATTTTATTGAGTAAATGTCATTATTTAAAGAGATGCAATAGTTTGTGAAGTAGTATGGTGTGATTCCCACCTCGAGTACTTAAACCCTTGTTAATCATCTGATTTTCAAGGGTTTTTTCTTTTACACCAATGACTCCGATCTAAATCTCCAATAATCCCTTGTTATTTATAGCGATAAAAAGATACATGCACCTCAAACAAATAGACTATTATTTGTTAAGGAATTTAGTATATAATTTAACCTTACCAGAGTAATTAAGCATCATTTGAATCCTTTTAACTACATTAGTTATTTCTATTTAAGAAATACACAAAGTTTATGAGGTGTTGCATTTGTCATTCAGAAAACCACAGCTTTCATATTGAAACTGGCTCTATGATGGTTGATGTTAATAAAGATCGAAACTATCGTTTTCTTCTGTGCAATCATTGTGATTCTGTGTTTTTGGAAAATCCAATAGACGAACAAGATTTAAGTGCGTTTTATTCGGATTATTACCTTCCATATCGAGGTGAAAAAGCCTGGGGCAAATACGCTGGTATAGTTCGGCGGCAAGATCACTTATTAAATTTAAAAAAGTTCAATTTAGTTGCTAAACACCTTTATTTAAAAAATCAACCTCAGGTTAAAATCTTAGATATTGGTTGCGGTAAGCCAGATTTTCTATATGAGTTTAAACAACAAACCAATGCTGAGTGTTTCGGTATTGATTTTAAGTCTGCCCAATGGGATAACCCTAAGTATGCAGGAATTAACTTATCAGATGAAAGTGTGGGTCAATTTAACTCTACAGAACGTTTTGACGTAATTACCGCATGGCATTATCTAGAACACGACTATGACCCTGTTTTAACTATAAATAAGTGTTATGAACACCTTAAACCTGGAGGACTTGTAATCATTGAGGTGCCCATGTATCAGGGTCTTTTAGCCAAAATTCAAAAAAAGTATTGGCAAGGTTGGCATACCCCGAGACATATTAATTTATTCAGTTTTAAATCATGGGATTTTCTTTTTCCAAAATCAAAGTGGAAGATTGTTGATCACCAAAAATATGGTACACTTGATCCATTCATTTTATGGTGGCTGGGCAGGGCTGAAAAAAATAACATAATATGGAATACAGATTTTGACCAACATTTTTTTACCCTAGCATTGCTTAAGTGCCTTACTTGGCCATTATTTGTATTGGAAAAATATATTCCTTTGGGTATACAAACTGTAATTGTTGAAAAAAAATAGCCAGATGCAAGTAACGACTGTTGTATTATTTCGCTTACAGGGTAATTTCAATAAATTTTGGGGATTTGGACAAGTACCATTGGCATCGATTTACCTTAAGAATATCTCTGGGCTTCAATTTTTCAAATCTATGGGATCCGGAAGTGGTGCCGGTTTTGGTTCCTGGCCAGATTTTGGTCAATACACCTGGTTAATGGTTTGGGAAAGTTCTTCCCATGCGGAATCTTTTTTTAGAGATAATATATACCTGAGTGAATATGTCAATAGATGTTTAAGCACGCGTGTTCTTTATTTAAAAAATATAGTATCCCATGGCCAATGGTCTGGGATAAACCCATTTGTTGTTTCAGAAAATCCCATTGAAAACGCTAAAATTGCCGTATTAACTAGGGCTCGAATTCGCACTAGAAAGGTGTGGCAATTTTGGCGTCAAGTTGGAAAAACATCTGACGCATTATATCAATTTGACGAGCTCGAATATGCTGTAGGCATCGGTGAATTACCCTTAATTTATCAAGCCACCATAAGTGTTTGGTCAAGTATTGATAGTGTAAATCGATATGCCTATCAGCATGAAGCCCATAAAAAGGTGATTCAATTAGCACGAAAAAATAATTGGTATAGCGAGGAACTTTTTGCGCGATTTTACCTTGAAAAAGAGATTTACTTATGCGACAGCTTTAACGAATAGAGGCAGCATAATAAAATGATAAAACTTTCATAGCTGCTTTTTTCTTAAAAAAAGTATTAAAACTATTTATTAGAATATTAGGCATAATGAAAAATATCCTTGTCTGTCTTTTAATAATCTTATAACACAATATGATATAAAAAAACTAGCAGATAAAAATTCAAGAAATATTTATCTTGATATTAATCTGCTAGAATTTTACTAAAATAACTAAACTAACTATATATATGCTAATTATGCCATTAGCGCTATATCATAATAATACACTTGATTTTTTTTAAATATGAAAAAAACAGTTCTTCTTCTTTTAACTTTTTTAAATATATTTTTTGTTTTTGGATCTAGTATAGACACTGTTGTGGTAACTAGTAAATCCATGAATAAAGATATTTCAAACATTATTATTAAACCTGCTGGTTATTCTTTAAAGAGCAACAACTATCCTGTTTTATATTTACTTCATGGCGCTGGAGGTGATTATACAACTTGGACATCTAATGTGCCTAGTCTTCAAAAATATGCTAATGAATATAATATTTTAATTGTCTGTCCTGATGGTGGTTCCACTAGTTGGTATTTTGATAGCCCTATTGACGACCAAATTAAATATGAAACGTATATTTCAAAAGAACTTGTTGATGTTATTGATAATAAATACAAAACAATTCCCGAAAAAGCATCAAGAGCCATAACAGGTCTAAGTATGGGAGGGCACGGAGCCTTTTATCTAGCCTTTAAGCATCCAGATATATGGGGTGCAGCGGGAAGTATGAGTGGGGGTCTTGACATTCGTTCATTTCCTAATGGATGGGATTTACCCAAAAGATTGGGAAGCTATTCTGACCACAGAGCGTTTTGGGAAGAAAATACCGTTATAAATTTAGTTTATAAAATTAAAGCGAATGATTTGAAACTCATATTCGATTGTGGTATAAACGACTTTTTTTATGACGCTAATAAAAGATTGCATGAGAAACTTGTTGAAAGAAACATACCCCATGATTATATTGAACGTCCAGGTAACCATACTTGGGATTATTGGGCAAACTCAATAAAATATCAGCTTTTGTTTTTTAGCGATTACTTTGATTCTCAAAAAAACTAAAGAATAGGTTTGTTTTACACCAGTTTTTATTCATTCCTCAAGCTTTTCTGAATTTCAGCTTTCTGAATATAGTTCAACACTCTATCTTCTAAAATTGATAAGCTAACAGTTCCTTGGCCTAAGATAAGCTCGTGAAAATCTCTAATATCAAATGAAGTTCCTAAAGCCTCTTGGGCTTTTTCTCTAAGAGCTCTGATTTTTAACTCCCCAATTTTATAGGATAAGGCTTGACCTGGCCACGAAATATAACGGTCTGTTTCTGTTTGAATTTCATGTAATGACAAGGCAGTGTTTTCAGACATATATTGCACCACCTCATCTCTAGTCCATCCCATAGCATGAATACCAGTATCTACTACAAGCCTACAAGCACGCCACATTTCATATGTCAGTTTACCGAAATGTTCATAAGGTGTGGTATACATATCCATCTCACTTGCTAAAAATTCAGCGTATAAGCCCCAGCCTTCTCCATAAGCAGATAGGTATAAATTTCTTCTAAATCTTGGAATACTATCTCCCAATTCATTATTTAAGGCGCCCTGTAAGTGGTGTCCCGGAACTGCTTCATGGACAGTCAAAGCAGGTAATGTATATAAAGTCCTACTAGGAAGATTGTAAGTGTTAACCCAATAATATCCTGGATCAAGACTATTGGCGTCAGTCCCAACATACCTGCCTCCAGTATATTTAGGTGCTATTGCGTCGGGAACAGCCGCTACCCCATAAGGCTTTCTGGGAAGGGTTTTGAAAAATCTTGGCAATTGTTCATCTGCCCTTTTGGCCATATCTCTCGCGATCATTAAAAGCTCTTTAGGCGTCTTAGCATAAAACTGCTTGTCAGTCCTCAAAAAGTCAAGAAAATCTGTAAAGCTTCCATTAAAATTTAAAGAAGCTATAATTTTTTTCATCTCTGCTTTAATACGAGCTACTTCTGAAAGACCAATCTCATGAATATCTTTGGCTGAATATTGGGTACTGGTAGTATAATAGTTAATTCTATCCTGATAATAAGCCTCGCCATTAGGAGTGTTTAGTAACCCTATTGAGGTTCTTGTAGAAGGAATGTAGGTGTTTTCAAAAAAGTTTTTAATACGTTTAAATTGAGGCACCACTACTTGTTCAATGGCTTTTTTACCCCTGAGTTGTAAACTGTCTTTTTGGGAGCCGATTAGATTATCCGGAAGTTTTAAGAGAGGTTGGTAGAAAAAACTATCCTCATAGTCAGTCACTATATGACTTTCATAAGTAGTTTCATAGCCTTTAAAAATTACCTTGGGCTGGGAGATTCCTTTATCCAATCCAGCTTGAAGGTTTTGAAAATGCTGGTCTACATATAAAGGGAGCGCTTCTAATTTTCTTAAATATTCTGATGCCTCCTTATAATTAGACAAAGGGCGCACCATATATCCCAAACTCAGATGAAATCCTGCGTCTGATAGTAGGGGATTTAAATAGCGTTCAAATTTGTAAAAAGCCACCTGGTCTTCAAGAACGAACTTCAGTAATTTTGAAGAGATACGTTCCGTTTCAGACAAATTCTCTAGAGTGACCAAAGACAATTCATGAAGCTTTTCTTTTGCAAACAATGCCTCTGATTCATAATATTCTTTGGTTACTAATCCAAGCGGATATACATCAGAATCGTAAGACTTATGGTTCTGATATGAATCAATTATAGCTTGCAAATCATGAGAAGCAGTAGGGATCTCTAGATCTTTACATCCCACCAATAGGACTAAAATCAAAAAAAATAAGTTTTTAATCATGATAATAAATTATAGCCAACCTTCTAATTTAATCATAATTAATTTAATTAGTTTTTGGGCTTGGGCAGGACTATAAATAAATAGCCCAAACTATTTTTTGATTAAGCAAGGGATTTGGGCTTTATAATTTAAGATTGTATATATAATATGTACTTTTAAATTATGAAAGCAGTCTTTAAATATCTATATATTGTCATTGTGTTAATTTTGTTTGGTAGTTGTAAATCTGGGTATGAGACAATTAATTTTACTTCGGCAGATATTCCTAATCCACCTAGATATGATAATGAAAATCATTGGGCTGTTTTACCTGGAAAATATCCCGAAGTGTTAGAGTCTTATGCTCCTAAAGATCTTTCAGTTCTTCAGGCAGATGTTTTTTATGTGTATCCCACATTAATTCAAGGCCCTAAAGATACTCGTTGGAATGCTCCCATTGAAGATGAGGTTCAAAGAGAGATGGTCATTAATAGAGCGGTTCATTACCAAGCTTCAGCTTGGGCTTCATCGGGCCGTTTATTTGTACCCTATTACCGTCAGGCACACATTAGATCTTATGATTATTACAATCAAGGAGGTAAAGAAGCTTTTAGGGTAGCTTACTCAGATGTTAAAGCCGCTTTTGAATATTATTTAACTCATTACAATCAAGGTAGGCCTATTATTATTGCGAGCCATAGTCAAGGAACCACTCACACCAAGCGTTTACTCAAGGATTTTTTTGACGGCACCCTCCTTCAAGAACAATTAGTAGCTGCTTATTTGGTAGGGATGGATGTTCTTCCTCAGATTTATGATAATTTAAAGCCAATGACATCTCCATCTGAAACGGGTGGATACCTCTGTTGGAATACTTTTAAAAAAGGGTATTACCCCAAGAAGAAAGACAAGTATAATGGATCTGTAACCTCCAATCCTGTTACTTGGGATACTACATTAACTACAGATTTTAATGACCATAAGGGATTTCTATTTTCAAATGGCGTTATTTACGATAAGGCGTTAAAAATTAAAATTGTAGATGGGCTCGTATGGACAAGTTTACCTCGTTTTCCTTTGAGATTCTTTATGGTGTTAAAAAAGAATTATCATATTGGAGATATAAATTTATTCTGGAAGGATATTAAGGAAAACTCGGAATTGAGAACCCAGAATTGGTTAAGCAAATAAAAAAAGCAAAAAAATGAAACGTAAAGACTTTTTGAAATCTTCATTAATAATTAGTGCAGGGATTGGATTTACCCCTTCTTTAGCTTCCGGTTCAATTTCAAAGAGAAAGATCAACAAAATTGGACTAGGTCTTTTTTCTATTCCTAGAATCATGAAAAATGATTTAGAGGGAACTATTAAAAAAATGGCTGAAATGGGGGTTAGAGAATTTGAAACCTACGGTCCTTATTCTTTTACACATGAAAAAACTAAGGCTTCATGGGCTGCAATTAGTGAGTATTTGGGGTTTAGCGCTAGTGGTTTTTACGGTAAATCTGCAGAGGAATTTAAGACTTTAACAAATCAATATGGCATTAGTGTCCCCTCAATGCACACTGATTTATATACTTTGGAATCCAATATGGCATCGCTTGGGAAAGCCGCTAGATCAATAGGAGCAAATTATGTGGTGCTACCTTCAATCCCTGATGAAGAAAGATTAGATATAGATGCATACCATTTAATGGCAAAGCGATTTAATGAGATTGGAAGACAGGCGAATGAAGAGGGCATTAAGTTTGCCTATCACAATCATGGCTATGGACTCATACCTGAAGAGAATGGAATTATCCCAATGAACATTATTCTAGATGAAACAAATAAAGAAAAGGTTTTTTTTGAAATGGACCTCTTTTGGACAGTAGCAGGAAAAGCGGATCCTATTGAATTATTAAACAAGCACCAAGGTCGTTATAAGATGTTACATATTAAGGACATGAAAAACATTACCTATTTTAAAGACAGGGGGTCCACTCCTTCAGAATGGATGGAACTTTTTCCTTTATTAGTTCCCGCAGGATCTGGTCAATTGCCACTCAATGAAATTTTAAAAGTCGCCTATAATTCGGGGGTTGAACACTATTTTATTGAACATGATTTAGCCCCAAGTCCATATGAAAACATTCAATCAGCCTATGATTTTTTAAAAGCCTTGCGTTTTTAGCCTTTGTGTAATTATATGATTTTCAAGAGTTTTTTAACTTTTTTAATACCACACACCAACTTATTGTGCTAACGGTTAATTCTATACCATCATACATAAAAACTCAAAAAATCTCAGTACATCACTTGACTTAAAGAGATAGGTGGGTTTTATAGAAACGGTTTTCTTTTTAAAGTGTGATTGTTAGCACTTTATTAAGGGAACCCAGCGTTAGTTGTGGAAATTAAATAGTAATTAGTAAGTTTTAAAGGTCAATAACAGAAAATCCTATATGTATATTACCTGTTTCTTTGTCTACAAACAACACCCTATCTTTTACGGTTCCATGGCAGGTATTTTTTGAACAAAATAAGGAGCCTCCGGCTAACCTAACCATTCCATTATTTAAATCTCCAGTTATATCCCATACATTTCCAACAATGTTAACTTCGCCTATTTCTGATATGGGTAGTGTGTTTTCGGATACTATTATTCTTTGATCATTTCTGACCATTTCCCAATATTCATTATAATTTGGGAGTCTTTTTTTTGCCCATTTACAAAAGGCTAAAGCGTCATTGTAACTCACTTGAGTTACAGGTAGATTTACAGAAGTGACCGGGTTAATTCCGTCTGGTCTTTTCCAAGTAGCGTTGGGCATTTTCTTAAAATTATACACATCTAACTGCACAATTGACCAGCCATATTTTTCTGCATCTGTAATATAATTAGTTTCGTTGATGAATTTCTCAAAATGGGCATATGACACAGGATTTAGACTTAATTCTCTTTTCTTACAAGAAGAAAAGAGCACTAAAAAAACAATTATGACATATTTGTTTATATACTCAGTCATTAGAATTCTCTTTGTATAGAAATAAATAATTAATAGTGAAAATCTACCAAATAGATTCGTAAGGTTAATGGCTTGTTGGTTTTGTTCCATTAGATAAATTCATTCTGTCTCAAATGTATTTATTATCCTTTTGTTATCAAATTCCACAGGGTTTTTTCTTGCAGTTAGTTTGCGTTATATTTGAAGTAAAAAATTGTTTTAGATCAGTGAAAAAAATGCTCCTTTCTTTTCTTGTGGCTATGGTTATTTCTTGTACTTCAGACAATTCTGGAGTATTGGGTGATTTGGTAGTAGAAGACAACTTAGGTTCTGATGTCATTGAAATTGGCGAAGGGAGTGAAAATGAGCAAACAGAGACCTCTGAAACAGCTGAAGGAGCAGAAGAACAATCAGGAGGTGAATCTGAAGGAGAGGGATCAAATTCGCAAGAGGGTGCCCAAACTCCTGGTTTATATATGGAAGAAAATGGGGTGACTCTTGTGGCCAATTCTGCGGCCAAACCTGGGGACGAATTGGTTTTTGAAGGCATTACTTATTTGGTGGTAGACAATCAAATGCTCCGAGATATTGTAACCGATGATAGGGAAGATATTTCGCTCTTGGTCACTACTTATGTGACTGATTTGAGTAATATATTTGAAAACAAACAAACCATCACCCCCAATATTGCGGCATGGGACACCAGTAATGTGACAGATATGAGTTACCTGTTTTCAGGGGCCAGCGTTTACAATGGCGTTTTAAGTTATTGGAACACTTCTAAGGTAACCAATATGTCTCATGCCTTTGCCAATGCTTTAGAGTACAATCAGGACCTTGGAGATTGGAATACCAGTCAGGTGACCCAAATGGACGCCATGTTTTCTAATGCGACTGCATTTAATCAAAATCTCAGTGGTTGGTGCGTGTCATTGATTGACAAAGCGCCAACTAATTTTTCTACTGGGTCTTCAATTCCCCAGACTTCTTTGCCGCTATGGGGCACTTGTCCTGATTAGTGATTAAAGTGAGTCACTCTCTTAAAATTTGCCCAATGATTGCTTTATGTGTATTTTCACCTTTGATTTAAAAGTATATTTTCCATATCATGGCAAAAAATAGCAGCCCTTCTCATAAAACCAACAGCCAAACGGTGCACCATCTATACAGCAGTGCTTTTTTAATTGCGTACTTGCTTATTGGTTTTGTGCCCAATTTAGGTGCGGTAGATCAAATAGCGCCTCAGTGGTTGTACCTCAATAGTGTGAGTGTGCTGGCGGCACTTTATATTTTGAAGCACCATATTTATTTTTCAGAAGCCATTGGTAGCTTGTTTAAGACTAAATTTTCGTGGCTGTATGCCCTATTTATTGTTTGGGCTTCTGCCTCTTATTTTTACGCTATTAACCCTACTGAAGTGTTGGTGAATCTGGCCAGGGTAGTGGGAACATCCATTGCTTTTGTGAACGTTTTTGTACTGCTTCAAAAGATTCCAAATAAATTTAGGCTCATTGCCATGGTAGCTACTGGCGCACTGATTATAGAAATGTATATGGTTTTAGACCCTTTGTTGGGTTTGCTGAAACAAGGTGCCAATGCCTCTAGGTCTTCGCTTTTAAAAGGTACCACGGGTAACATTAACATTGCCGCACTCTCTTTGGTAATCAAGATGCCCTTTGCCTTATACCTCATGAATCTTGCACAGAAAACATGGCAGCGTATGGCCTATGGGGTCCTTATTACATTGACTATTTTCTGTCTTGTACTCATTGCTTCTAGGGCTTCTTATGTAGCCTTGGTATTGAGTTTAATCTTATACATAGCCTTTTGCTTGTACAACTACTTTAGGGCTGGTAAGCCCAAACGTTTGCTTATTCCTATTCTTTATTTTGTGGTGCCTTTTGTGGTGGCCGTTGGTATTAGTGAACTCAGTACAATTGGTAAAAACAACACTACTTTCTTTGAGCGTTCGGCTACTATTGTGCAGGCCACTACGGATGGCTCTATTGCAGGAAGACTCCGTTTTTATATGGTAGGGGTGGAGCATATTTTAAACAATCCAATAGTGGGTTCTGGTCTGGGTAACTGGAAACTCGTTTCTATTTTATACGACAAAGAATTTATTAATGGTTATGTGGTGCCTTACCACATGCACAACGACTTTATTCAGATAGGTACAGAACTTGGGATTCCAGGTTTCTTTATGTACTTAGGACTTTTTGGGGTGCTTTTGTTCTATATTGTTTACATAGCTAAGTCTAAATTGCCAGAGAACACCAAGTTCTTTGTGGCTTTTTTAACCATGTCGCTCAGCACTTATATGGTAGATGGAGCATTGAACTTTCCTATTGCCAGACCTATTATGCAAATGGTGTGGCTTTTGGTCATGGCTTTAATTGTCCTGTTGTTTTTAGATGCCAAGGCGTTTAATCAGCAGCACAAACCCATCCCCATGAAAAATGCCTATTGGGTGTCTGTAGTGTGTTTGGTTTTATTAGCCCCTTTGACTTACATTACCTATCAGACCAATGAATCCCTTAAAGGACAGCAAGTTCTTTTAGGGGAGTACAATGCAGGAAAGTTCAGCTACCCTTTAAACAAAGTAGACCAGGTAGTTCCAGGAATTCCAAATATTTCAGTGACTACATTGCCTATTGCTTCTATGAAGGCCAGGTATTATATGGAAAATGGACAGGATGACAAGGCGCTAGAAATGCTCAGAACTGGCATTACCGCCAACCCTTATTTAGGCTTTAGTGAAACACTCATGAGTCAGATTTTTGCCAAGAAAAATCAGAGAGATTCTGCCACCCATTACGCCAAAGTAGCCTATGAGCATTTGCCCATACCACCTCATTTTGCCAACTACTTGAACCTGTTAATTCAAGAGGGCAACGCCCAAGAGATAGACCGTATTTTTGCTAAGGACTCTGTGAAGCATGACCCCATGGTTTGGAAGAACTATATGATTGCTAGTAATGCGCTTAAAGCAACAGGGAATGATATTTCTGTTGCCGTAGCCAATAAGGCCATAGATTTATTCCCGGAAGACAAAGATTTTTTAGTACTCAAAAAAATAGCGGTTTTAGGCAAAGAAACCGTAGACCGAGCTTTTGCCCTTTCTCAAGAGGGATCTGCCTTTTTCCAACAGCAAGACTTCATGAATGCCGCCCAAAAACTGTCTGAAGCAGCTGCATTAGATCCGTTAGAGTTTTCTTATTTTGAGAATACCGGAGCCGCTTATTTTTCTGCTGGTTTATACGAGCTGTCTCTTCCTTACTTTGACAAAGTAATTCAAGAGCTCAATCCAAAGTCTGGAAAATCTGAATATATTAAAGGTTTGGCACTCATTAATTTGGGTAGAAATGAAGCAGCATGTGAATTATTTAAAGCAGCCAAGTCTTATAGGTATGCTGCTGCAGACCAAGCGCTTCAAACACATTGTAAATAAGCCTACATGGCTTTAATTACATAGGTAACCACACCCCACACCAATAAAGTGTTGTCTTCTGTGACGGCAATGGGCTTGTACTTCTTGTTTTCTGGCATGAGGTAGAGTACCCCTTCGGTAATTTTGAGTCTTTTTACGGTGAATTCGCCGTCTATAAAACAGACGGCTATTTTACCGTCTTTGGGTTCTAGGCTCCTGTCTATAACCAATAAGTCTCCATGGTCTAATCCGGCGCCTGTCATAGACTCGCCACTTACACGGGCGTAGAAGGTGGCTTCTTTGTTGCGCACCAGATTCTCGTCCAGGCTAATGCGAATCTCTTTGAAATCGTCTGCAGGAGAAGGGAAGCCAGCAGAAATACCCCCTTCAATAATGGGCTGCTTTAGCCCGCCTTCTGTTAGGGGGGTGTAAAAGCTTAAACTGGGTGTGTCTTTTGTTTTTACGAGTCTCATGAGCTTACTGTAATAATCTCAGAAAGGGAAGTGGTGTAGCGCTTGCTGAGGTGTTCTTGTTTCATTTTCCAGGTGCGTTGTAGGTCTTGGTTGCCTACTTTTAAGGCATTTCCGTAGCGTTTGTTCATTTTGTCCATTACTGCCATTAGTGCGTCGTGTTTGGGTTGCTCTCTTTGGAAGAGGTCCAATTGTTTTCCGTTCACAGGAACCAAACCACTGATCATGACCCCCGCTTTTTTGTAGTCCACACCGGCTTCGTACAAAGCCCTGAGTCCCTTAATAGCTACCTGTCCTAGGGTAATACTTGAATCTGTGGGGTAGGCCAGGGGAATGGCTATATGTTTGCTAATCCTGGGTACTTTTGGGTCAAAGGGGTTGTTGCGCACAAAGACCATTAATACATTGGCAGCACTTTTTTGGGCGCGCAACTTCTGAGCACAGTGGTTGGCAAAGGTGGCTATGCGTTCTTCCAAATCTGGAAGGCTATTTAGGGTGCCTTCAAAACTCCTGGTGGTGGCAATACCTTTTTTGCTCTTCTGCCCTTCCTCTAGTCCTAGGGTCGGAATGCCTTTGAGGTCTTGCTGTAAGCGCAAACCTACTACGGCCATTTGCTTGCGTACCCAGTCTTCAGGTAGCTTTATAAAGTCATAGGCGGTGTTTACTTGTACCGCTTCTAAGCGTCTGGCGTGCTGGCGTCCAATGCCCCAAACATCTGCTATTTGGGTCCATTTTAAGGCTTTTGTAATACTTTCTGCCGTTTCTATGACATGTACGCCTCCAGTGCGTTCTTTGAATTTTTTGGCAATTTTATTGGCTACTTTGGCCAGTGCTTTGGTGGGTGCAATGCCAATACTCACAGGAATGCCTGTCCATTTTTCTACCCGTTGCTGCATCTCTTTTCCGTAGCTAGCCAGGTCTACATAATCAAAGCCTTTGAGGAGCAAAAAAGCCTCGTCAATACTGTAAATTTCTATTTCAGGGGTGAATTGAGAGAGAATTTGCATGACCCTCGCGCTCATATCTCCATAAAGCGGATAATTGGAAGAAAACACCTTTATGCCATTGGCTTTGCAAAAGGCTTCGTATTTAAATGCTGGGGCGCCCATAGGAAGGCCAAGGGCCTTTGCTTCATTGCTGCGTGCAATGAAGCAGCCGTCATTGTTAGACAATACGGCTATGGGCTTTCCTTCTAGTGCGGGGTTAAATACCCGTTCGCAGGAAGCGTAAAAGTTATTACAATCAACTAAGGCAAACACGCTATAAAATTAATTCGTTTGTGCGATTATTAAAGGCCTCATTTAAATAAGTTATGAAGAAAATTACGAGGCCATAGGATTTAAATACGGTTTAAATATAACATTTTTGTTATATTGCATTTTTGTTATATATTTAAGGTATGAAAAGTGGGGCCTTAATGAAGTTGATAAAAGAAGAAGGCTGGCAATTAGTACGAATAAGAGGGAGCAACCACCATTATAAACACCCTAGTAGAAGCGGTTTGGTGACTGTTCCGCATCCTAAAAAGGACATTCCCATAGGGACTGTAAAGTCTATTTTAAAACAAGCAGGAATAAAAATTAGTTAAATGAAAAAATCAACAGCATCTAAAAAGCTAATACGTGTTATTGTAGAGCGTCATGAAGACGGCACTTATTGGGGAACCACTCAAAATATCCCTGGAGTGGTAAACGCTTATGGATCTCGTTTAGAACTATTAAAATCTAACATAGAAGCAGCATTTAAAGATTATTTAGTGCTAGCTACTGAAGAAGGATATGATTGGGTTTTAGATTTTGAAAGTGGGGTTCAGTGGGAATATAAAATGAATATTCAAGCTTTTTTTGCGCTCATTCCTGAGGTAAAAATATCTGCCATAGGCAAAAAAGCAGGAATTAATGAAAGTCTAATGCGCCAATATGCTAGAGGCACAGCCGCTGTTTCAGAAGAGCGCATGAAACAGATTGAAAAGTGTATTCAAACACTAGGTAGAGAACTGTGCGCCGTTTCTTTTTAAACAATCAATGGCTGTTTGGTAAAGTAGGTATAGTCCACATAAAATAAAACCGCCGTGCAGCAAAAAGTACGGGTGTTTATGAAGAAAATGCAGGGTGGCCTGTAATGTCTGCTCCAGTAATGAGTAGGTGAATGTCGTGGGTCCCTTCATAGGTAATCACGGATTCTAAATTCATCATATGCCTCATAATAGAATATTCTCCCGTAATACCCATACCGCCCAATACTTGGCGGGCTTCTCTGGCTATTTTAATAGCCATATCTACATTGTTTCTCTTGGCCATGGAAATTTGGGCAGTAGTGGCTTTTCCTTGGTTTTTGAGTTGCCCCAAACGGAAAGCCAATAGCTGTGCCTTGGTAATTTCGGTGAGCATTTCTGCTAATTTTTTCTGCTGTAATTGGGTGGCTGCAATGGGTTTTCCGAATTGAATACGCTCTTTGGCATATCTCAATGCCGTGTCGTAACAGTCCATGGCTGCTCCAATAGCCCCCCAGGCAATACCGTAGCGGGCAGAGTCTAAACAACCTAGCGGCGCCCCTAGTCCGTCTTTTTCAGGCAGTATATTTTCTTTGGGAATTTTCACATCGCTAAAGATAAGCTCGCCGGTGGCCGATGCCCTTAAACTCCACTTATTGTGTGTCTCTGGCGTAGAAAAACCTTCCATGCCGCGTTCTACAATCACGCCTTTAATTCTTCCGGCTTCATTTTTAGCCCACACCACGGCAATGTCTGCAAATGGCGCATTTGAGATCCACATTTTAGCACCGTTTAAGAGGTAATGGTCTCCCATGTCTTTTATGTTGGTGGTCATGCCGCTCGGATTAGAGCCATGGTCTGGTTCTGTGAGACCAAAGCAACCCATCATTTCTCCTGAAGCTAATTTTGGGAGGTATTTCTGACGCTGCGCCTCATTTCCGTAAGCAAAAATAGGGTACATGACCAATGAGGATTGTACAGAGGCTGTGGAGCGCACTCCAGAGTCTCCCCTTTCAATTTCTTGCATAATGAGGCCGTAACTGATCTGATCCAAACCTGCACCACCGTAATTTTCAGGAATATAGGGCCCAAATGCGCCAATTTCTGCCAATCCTTTAATGATTTCTGTGGGAAAAGTAGCTTCTTGGGCATGCTTTTCAATGATCGGACTCACGGCCCTTTTAACCCAAGCTCTAGCAGCATCTCTAACCAAGAGGTGCTCTGGGCTCAGTAAATCATCTAAGGCGTAATAGTCTGGGGCTTCAAATAGGTCTGGTTTCATAGCTTTTTTTAAAGGGCATTGTTTTTGCAAAACAAGTCCACACTTTCTAGCTTCTAAATTAACTAAAGAAATATAACATTACAACAAAGCAGTGTTACATTTTTAAATAAAAATCTTTAACCAGTTCAATATATTCTGGAGTGTATTGGTGTCTGGCAGTTTCAATGGTGAGCTCTCGGTGGAGGCAGCGGGTTTTTTCAAATCCAAAAGCCATATAAGACCTTTTAAATGGGGCGTTTTTATTTCCTTTGACGTGCATTATTTCGTGGGGAAAAAGCCCTGCTTTGGCAGCAAGCGCTATAAAATCTGTGGACTCCTTAAAGGGAAGGACCAAGGCAAAAATTCCTGATGGGCTCAAAAGGGTTACAGCCGCTTGCACCAACAGCGGGAAAGGCATCGTACTGCTTTCCCTCGCTGCCGCCCTAGCTTGATTGTCTAAATTATTTTCAGTATAAAAAGGAGGGTTGCTCACAATAAGGTCGTAAGTCAGTGCTTCTGCTTCCTCTATGAGTTCTTCTACATGGGCGTGGTAGCAAAACAATCGGTCTGCCCAAGGCGCATTTTCAAAATTAGCCACACATTGTTCGTAGGCTTCAGGAATGAGTTCCACACCGTCTATGGTTTCTGCAAGGCTTCTTTGGGCAAGCATAAGGGCTACTACACCTGTTCCTGCCCCAATATCTAGTATGCTGTTGGGCTGGTGAGAAATAGGTGCCCAAGCACCTAATAAGACCCCGTCTGTGCCAATTTTCATAGCACATTGGTCTTGTTCAATACTAAATTCTTTGAAAATGAAAGGGGCAGACATGGTACAAAAGTACGGTATCTGGCGGTTTTTTAAGGGCGTGAACAAACTTATTTGAGGCAGTATTTTCTTCGCTTTAGAGCTATTTTCTTAGGAGTCGAGCTTATTTAAGGCTGCCTGCTGTTCTGGTTTCACTGCCGGTTTGATCCAAGAGGGCATCGCCTAATTTTAGGCGCATATCTGCAGCCAAAGATTGTATTTTGTTTACCACCTCTGGATGAAATTGCGCCACATTGGTGCGTTCGGCTTCATCTGTTGGCAGGTGGTACAATTCAATTTCCTTCATGTCAATAAAGGCGTATTGTCCAGGTAGGCCGTCTGCGCCTTGTGGCTGCCCAGCCATGGTTCTATAGCGGTGGGGAAAATACATTTTCCAATCTCCATAACGTACCCCAAAAAGTTCATTAACCCTGTAGTAAAAGAAATAGGCTTCTTGAGGGCTTTTTTGGCTTTCTCCGCTGAGTACCTGCATGACATCTTTTCCATCAATGGGATGATTGGGTAGTTTTCCACCTGTTAGTGCAGCTACAGTAGGCATAATGTCTATTCCCATAACAGGAGTGTGAACCAGGGTTCCCGCAGGAATTTTTCTAGGGTATTTCACTACAAACGGTTCCCTTTGTCCCCCTTCCCAAGCGGTACCTTTTCCTTCTCTAAAAGGTGTTGCGCTTCCTGCGTGATTGCCGTATGCGAGCCAAGGTCCGTTGTCTGAAGTAAAAATAACCATAGTGTCCTCCTCTAGTCCGTTTACTTTAAGGGCATTTAATATTTCTCCTACTGACCAATCCAATTCCATAATAACGTCTCCATATAGCCCGTTTTTGGACTTGCCTTTAAATTTTTCAGAAACATAGAGGGGTACATGAGGCTGGGGATGGGCCACATATAAAAAGAAAGGCTGGTCTTTTTTAGCGTGTATAAATGACACGGCTCTTTGGGTGAGTTGGGTAGTGAGTTGAGACTGGTCTGTGAGGGTGTCTAAAACCTGTCCATTCTCCAATAAGGGAAGCGCTTTAAAGTTAAAAACAGGGCCTTGTTGTGGGTGTAAAGGCCACATATCATTAGAGTATGGTATGCCAAAATAGTCTTCAAACCCGTGCTCATTTGGAAGAAATTCAGGAGCGTCTCCCAAATGCCATTTTCCATAAATAGCAGTAGCATAACCCGCTGCTTTAAGCATTTCTGCCATAGTGAGTTCTACTGGGTTTAAGCCTTTTTTTGCTTCTGGCATAAAAGCGTTGTGAATACCTATTCTATTGGGATAACAGCCAGTAAGAATTCCAGCCCTAGAGGCAGAACAAACAGCTTGAGGCGCATAATATTGGGTGAGCAGCGCCCCTTCTTTGGCCATTTGGTCTAAATGGGGTGTTTCAAAATCTTTGGCACCAAAAGCGCCTAGGTCTGCATAACCTTGGTCATCTGTAAGGATTAGTATAATATTGGGGCTTTTCTCTCGATTATTAGGGGTGTTGGCTACTTCTATAGGTGCTTGTTTACAGCCCGTTAAAAAGATTAAAAAAAGCCATAAAAAGGAAAGCTGCGTTTTCATAAGTGTGAAATTGATCACTTAAAGCTACGCAATATTTTTAGATGGGCTTAGGGGTTTTAGACCAACAGCACTAGTCGGCTCCTAAATATAAGGCTACAAGTCCGTCTGGAGTGGTTACCTCTATGGTATTGTTCTCGCGATCTACCTTAGTGATAATCTGGTCTGTAATGGGAATAAGTAATTCTTTGTCTTCTTTTTTGGCAATGAATAAAGCCTGACTTACAGTGTCATTTACAGCGGTAATCTGACCAATATCGCCATGGACTTTATCTAAAAGGGTGAAGCCAATAATTTCGTGGTAATAAAATTTATTTCCAGTGAGTTTTGGAAGTAAGCTTAGGGGTAGGAAGAGTGCTGCACCCATGATCTTGTCTGCAGCAGCTTCATCTTCTACGGCCTCAAAACGGACCCTGAGGAGGCTAGACTTATGAAGGGAACATTTTTCAATAAAAAATGGAACCAGGCTGTCTCTGAGAGAGACAAATACTGATTCCATGTTTTCGTATAGGTCGGGCTCATCTGCGTCTAGCTTTATGAGTACCTCTCCTTTAAAACTGTATTTTGAAACAATTTTGCCTAAGTAGAAACAATCTTCCTTACGCATCCTTGTTTTATATTAAGCTTCTTTGGTTTCTTCACCAGCTGCTTCTTCAGCAGGCGCTTCTTCAGTAGCAACAACTTCTTCAGTAGCAACCGCTTCTTCAGCAACAACTTCTTCTGTAGCAGCAACTTCAGTAGCGGCAATTTCTGCAGCTTCAGCAGCAGCAGCTTCAGCTTCTATTGCTTGTGCGTCAGAAACACGCTTTTCATTAACAGCTTTTTCAGCAGCCAATGCTTTTGCTTTTTCTACTTCTTGCTCTTGAGTAAGACCAGAAACTTTTGCAGCAACAGCAGCATCTTTTTCAGCCACCCATGCGTTGAATTTTTCTGCTACTTGCTCTTCAGTTAAAGCACCTTTTCTAAGTCCTCCTAAAAGGTGGTGCTTTAATAAAGCGCCTTTGTAAGACAACAAACGTTTTGCAGTGTCAGAAGGCTGTGCTCCATTAGTCAACCATTTTACAGCACCATCTACATTTAAGTCAATAGTGGCTGGGTTGGTGTTAGGATTGTAGATTCCTAATTTCTCTAAAAATTTACCATCTCTTTTTGACCTTGCATCTGCAGCAACGATCCAATAAAATGGTTTTCCTTTTTTACCGTGTCTTTGTAATCTAATTTTTACTGGCATATCACATTAATTTGTAGGGTGCCCGACCCTTGGTTATTAATTCTTTTTAGTTTTCTCCATTAAGAGGGTGCAAATATACCCTTTTTTTGTGATTTGCAAACTATCTGCTTTTAAATAATTAGGCTAGGTTGGCGTTGCCCCACAATAAAGGGTTAATAACTTCTTAAAACCCTCTTTTTCTTTACGATTCCTTTTGGTTATTTTTACCGTTCCCAGGCAAATAAGCACCCAAAGAAAATCACCCAGATGTATTTAATTTTTGACACTGAAACCACCGGCTTACCCAAGAGATGGAATGCCCCCGTAACGGATACCGACAATTGGCCGCGCTGTATTCAGATTGCCTGGCAATTGCACGACGCTATGGGAAACCTCTTGGAACACCAAGATTTTTTGGTTTCGCCAGATGGCTTTGACGTACCTTTTGAGGCAGAACAAATACACGGTATTTCTACCGCGCTTGCTCAGGACCAAGGACTTCCTTTGTTAGAAGTATTGGAGCGTTTTACAGCGGCTGTAGAAAAATGTCATTTTGTGGTGGGCCAGAATGTGGGTTTTGACCTCAACATTATGGGGGCAGAATTTCACAGGGCTGGGATAGAAAACACCCTAGCTCAAAAGCCTGTGTTAGATACTTGTACGGAACAGACCGCTATGATGTGTCAAATTCCTGGAGGTAGGGGAGGTAAATTTAAGCTGCCTACCCTGACGGAACTGCACCAACATTTATTTGGCGCGCCTTTTAACGAAGCCCACAACGCTACGGCAGACGTAGAGGCTACCACACGTTGCTTTTTGGAGCTACTCCGCTTAAAGCACTATCCGCTTGAGAAGTTAGGCGCTCCTGCAGACTATTACAACCAGTATCAGGCAGCGAATTCTGAGGCTGTAGCCGGTATTGGATTGAAGCATGTGAATTTAAAAAAGGCATCGGCGGCGCTGCAAGCGCAAGCCCAACCAGTAACTGCTGCGCCCACCAAACAGGATATTAAAGAAAATTTAGCCCAGTTAGAAGACACTGCTTTTGTTCACCTGCACAACCATTCCCAGTTTTCTGTGCTCCAATCCACCATGAGTGTAAAGGATTTGGTGGCTCAAGCGGCCAAGCAAAATATGCCTGCGGTGGCCCTTACAGACCACGCCAATTTAATGGGGGCCTTTCATTTTGTGAAAGAGGTCAAAGCGCACAATGCTAGGGTTAAACAGGCCCATAAAGAAGCGGAAGCAACGGGGACCCCTGAAGAAGGCAAAGAAATGACGCCAATTATTGGTTGTGAATTTTATGTTTGTGAGGACCATACAAATAAGCATGTAAAAGATTACGGGTATCAGATGGTGTTTTTGGCAAAGAACAAAAACGGCTATCACAATTTGGCCAAACTGTCTTCTATTGCCTATACCAAAGGATTTTATTATGTGCCTAGAATAGACAAGGCGCTTGTGGAACAGTATAAAGAAGACTTAATTGTACTCTCTGGAAATATGTATGGCGAGGTGGCAGCTAAAATCCTAAATACGGGAGAGCAGCAAGCAGAAGAAGCCCTAATTTGGTGGAAAGAGACCTTTGGAGCAGACTTTTATGTGGAGTTAATGCGCCACAGTCAGGAAGATGAGGACCGGGTTAATCAGGTGTTGGTGCCTATGGCTCAGAAGCATGGGGTCTCTTTAGTGGCTACAAACAACACCTATTATGCAGACCAGAAAGACGCAGAGGCCCACGATATTTTACTCTGTGTAAAAGATGGAGAAAAACAAGCCACGCCTATTGGAAGGGGTAGGGGGTACAGGTATGGATTACCCAACCAAGAGTATTTTTTCAAGACTGCAGCGGAAATGAAGTCGCTGTTCTCCGATATACCAGAGGCCATTGAAAATACCCATAAGATTTCCAGCCAAATTGAAGCTTTTGAACTAGCGAGAGAAGTACTGCTGCCTGCTTTTGAGATTCCAGCGGAGTTTAAGGTGGCAGAAGATTTAGAAGACGGTGGCAAACGAGGAGAAAATGCTTACCTCAGAGACATTGCCTATAAAGGCGCACTAAAGCGGTACACTGAAATTACGCCTGAAATTGATGAGCGTTTGGATTTTGAATTGGACACCATTAGAAATTCTGGGTACCCGGGTTACTTCCTGATTGTGGAAGATTTTATTAGAGAAGCGCGTAATATGGACGTTTCTGTTGGTCCTGGAAGGGGTTCTGCGGCTGGATCTGTAGTGGCCTACTGCTTGTGGATTACCAATATAGATCCTTTGAAGTACGATTTGCTTTTTGAGCGTTTCTTAAATCCAGACAGGGTTTCTATGCCAGATATTGATATTGATTTTGACGACGAGGGTCGCGGTCGTGTCATGGATTATGTAATTAAAAAATACGGTTCTAACCAGGTGGCTCAGATCATTACCTATGGTACCATGGCGGCCAAGTCTTCTATTAGAGATACGGCCAGGGTATTGGATTTACCCCTCAACGAGGCAGACAGGATTGCTAAATTACTGCCCAATATGTCTAAACTCGCTAAGATTTTTAGCTATACTGAGGCGGAACTCAAGAAAAACTTTAGGGCAGAAGACTTAGATAAGGTCAACGAGCTACTCAATATTGCAGACGGTCCAGACCTGGAAGCTCAGACCTTGAATATGGCACGTATATTAGAGGGATCACTTAGGAATACAGGTATTCATGCCTGTGGGGTAATTATTACCCCTGGAGATATTACCAATTATGTGCCAGTGGCTACGGCCAAAGATTCTGATTTGTATGTGACCCAGTTCGACAACTCCGTGGTAGAAGACGCTGGATTGTTAAAAATGGACTTTTTGGGTCTCAAGACCCTGACCTTAATTAAGGATACGGTTAAAATTGTCAAGGCCAAGCACGACATTCAATTGGTGCCGGATGATTTTCCTTTGGACGACACCAAGACCTACGAGCTCTTCCAGCGCGGAGACACCGTTGGGGTATTCCAATACGAATCTGTGGGCATGCAAAAGCACCTCAAGGATTTAAAGCCTACTGTTTTTGACGACCTTATTGCCATGAACGCGCTCTACAGACCAGGACCAATGGAGTATATTCCTAGTTTTATTGGTCGTAAACACGGCGACGAACAAATTACCTATGACCTTCCTGAAATGGAAGAATACCTTAAGGAAACCTACGGGATTACAGTCTATCAAGAGCAGGTAATGCTCTTGTCTCAGAAGCTTGCCGGTTTCTCTAAGGGGGAAGCAGACGTACTGAGAAAAGCCATGGGTAAGAAAATATTTGCCCTATTAGAAAAATTGAAACCCCAGTTTTTAGGGGGTGGAGAAAAGCTGGGTCACCCTAAAGAAGTGCTTGAGAAAATATGGAAAGACTGGGAAGCCTTTGCATCTTATGCCTTTAACAAGAGTCACTCTACTTGCTATGCCTATATTGCTTATCAGACAGCTTACCTTAAAGCCCACTACCCAGCAGAATATATGGCGGCGGTACTCTCTAATAATATGAATGACATTAAGCAAGTGACTTTCTTTATGGAAGAATGTAAGCGTATGGGTTTACAGGTTTTGGGGCCAGATGTGAATGAATCCTTTTACAAATTTGCCGTAAACAATGCAGGAGCCGTTCGTTTTGGCATGGGCGCAATCAAAGGCGTGGGTCGCGGGGCGGTAGAGACCATTGTGGCGGAGCGAAAAGAAAGTGGGCCTTACAGGTCTGTTTTTGATTTGGCCAAGCGTATAGATTTAAGGGCAGCCAATAAAAAAGCTTTTGAAAACTTAGCACTTGCCGGAGGATTCGATTCTTTTGGAGGGGTTCACAGGGCGCAGTATTTTCACCCTCTGGGCGATGCCGGTACTTTTCTTGAAAAAGTCATTCGTTACGGTGCCAGATACCAGGAAAATGAAAACTCTGCCCAAGTGAGTTTGTTTGGGGAGTCTAGTGATATTCAAATTCCGGAACCTGAAGTGCCTCCTTGTCCAGAGTGGGGGACTATGGAGAAGTTAAAGCAAGAGAAGGAAGTGGTGGGGATATACATTTCTGGACATCCTTTAGACGACTATAAAACAGAAATAAACACTTACACCAATGCCAATGTGTCTTTCTTTAATGACCTTCCCTCTTATGTAAACAGGGAGCTGGCTTTTGCTGGTGTGGTGTCTGAGGTGCAACATAGGGTATCTAAAAACGGTAAAGGCTGGGCGGCCTTTACGGTAGAAGACTACGCAGACTCTTATGAGTTTAGGATCTTTGGTGAGGACTATTTGAAGTTCAGGCACTTTTTAATTCCCAACTCATTTATATTCTGTAAGGCCCTTGTGAAAGAGGGTTGGACCAATAAAGATACCGGTAAACAAGGAGAGCCTCGCCTGCAATACAACGGTTTTTATATGTTGCAAGAAATACTTGAGAATTTCACTAAAAAGCTCACCTTAAAGTTGCGGGTAGACCACCTAGAGGAAGCGCAGATTAAAGGAATTAAGGAACTTATTCAAAGCCATCCTGGAGATTTACCACTGCATTTTAGCCTTTATGAGATGGAAGAGAGTATTAAGTTAGATTTTGTTTCTCGCAGTCAAAAAATAGGGGTCACTACGGCACTTTTAGAAGCCCTAGAGGCTGCAGATGTACATTTCAGTCTAAACTAGCTATAAGGCTTCTTTATAGTTAGATAAGAAAAGGCATAGGCCAGAGGGAAAAATGGTAAAATAAATATGTAAATTTGTAAACAATTAAAAACATAGAATCATGGCATTAGAAATAACAGACGCTACTTTCGAAGAAGTAGTTTTAAAAAGTGACAAGCCAGTAGTTGTGGATTTTTGGGCAGCTTGGTGTGGTCCTTGTAGAATGGTAGGTCCTATCATTGATGAGGTAAGTAATGATTACGAAGGAAAAGCTGTCGTAGGAAAGGTAGACGTAGACGCCAACCAAGAATTTGCAGCTAAGTACGGCGTGCGTAACATTCCAACCGTTTTAGTATTTAAAAACGGAGAGATTGTGAGCAGACAAGTAGGGGTGTCTCCAAAGCAGGTTTACACAGACGCGATTGACGCAGCTATGTAATACACTGGTTTTGAAACCTGTAAAAAAAAAGACCCTGGCCAATGCTAGGGTCTTTTTTTATGTCCTTGATCTTAGAGAGAAAATATTTTATTTTTTTTTAGTATTTTTTGTTTGCACAATTAAATAAGCGGTGTATATTTGCAACCGCTAACGCGAGGTCTGGTAGTTCAGTTGGTTAGAATACCTGCCTGTCACGCAGGGGGTCGCGAGTTCGAGTCTCGTCCAGACCGCAGAAAAATGTTGTGTTGAGTCCTTTAAATAGGGCTTGTGGTTTATTAATAGACCGATGAGAAGCTTATCCAAACGGATGGGCTTTTTTTGTTTAAGATATTGACGTATATTACGAACAAAACCAACAAATGAGCACATTATCAAATTCTTTCACAAACCCTATTCATTCAAACAAATACCTTGTCAACGGTGCTCTTAAGCCTTGGACAGGTGCTAAAGCTGAGGTATATTCAAATATTTATTACGAAAATGGAGCGCCAACGCTATTGGGTTCCGTTCCTGATATGGATACAGAGGCTGCCAACGAGGCTATAAACTCTGCAGTTGCAGCTTTTGATAAAGGGAAGGGTGATTGGCCAACCATGAAAGTGAAGGATAGAATTGCTTGCATGAATACTTTTGTCGAGAAGATGAGGCCACATAGAGAAGAGGTCGTGAGGCTACTGATGTGGGAAATAGGAAAGACTAAAAATGATGCTTGCAAAGAATTTGACAGAACAATAGATTATATCCTAGATACCATTGAGGCCTACAAGAAACTTGATAGAAAGAGCGCAAAGTTTGATAATGAAAGCGGAATATTTGCTCATATTAGAAGGAGCCCTCTTGGTGTTGTACTCTGTCTTGGGCCCTATAACTATCCATTAAATGAAACTTTTTGTTTGCTTATCCCGGCTTTAATTATGGGGAATACTACCATATTTAAACCGGCCAAGCTAGGAGTACTATTAATTACACCATTATTAAAAGCATTTCAAGAAAGCTTTCCGCCAGGGGTAGTAAATATTGTATTTGGTCGTGGGCGAAAAATTGCTGCTCCAATAATGCAGACTGGTTTTGTAGATGTACTTGCTTTAATAGGTCACAGCACCTCTGCCGTAGCACTTCAAGATGAGCATCCATTTAAAAACAGACTGCGATTAATTTTAGGTCTTGAGGCAAATAATCCAGCAATTATTCTTCCAGACACTGATCTTGATCTTGTTGTTCAAGAATGTATTTCAGGTACATTGTCTTATAATGGGCAGCGTTGTACTGCTTTGAAAGTACTGTTTGTACATGCAGATATCGTAGATGAGTTTAATAAACGTTTTGCAGAAGCTGTAGACGCATTGAAATTTGGATTACCGTGGGAAGATGATGTTTTTCTTACGCCACTTCCAGAAAAAAACAAACCAGCATATATTGATGGATTAATTAAAGACGCGGTTTCAAAAGGAGCTAAGATTTTAAACAAACGTGGGGGTGAACTTAGTGAAAATTATTGCTATCCAGCTGTATTATATCCTGTTTCAACAGACATGAAAGTCTTTCAAGAAGAACAATTTGGTCCTGTTATTCCAATCATTTCTTTTACTACTATTGACGAGCCACTGGACGCAATTGCAGCCTCACAATATGGGCAACAAGTAAGTCTTTTTGGTAAAGACACCAAGCAGCTAGGACCTCTTATTGATATACTCGCCAATTTGGTTTGTAGAGTCAATCTAAACAGCGCTTGCCAACGTGGTCCAGATATTTATCCATTTACAGGAAGAAAAAACTCTGCAGTAGGAACATTAAGTGTTTTTGATGCACTGAGGAGTTTTTCAATACGCAGTTTTGTTGCCACAAAGGACAATGAATATAACAAAGAAATCCTTGAAAAATTATTAGCATCAAAAGATTCTAATTTTATAACCACAGACTACCTTTTGTAGCGCTTTTAATTGCACATTCTTTGAAGTGGGTTAATGTGGCTTCAAATACAATTCTAGTTTTGAGATATTGGCTTAAGGACCACGGCTATCTCATTTTTCCTAAAAAATAGATCATAAGGAGGATTGTATCCAAAGCAATAAAATTGGTTGGTGTGCACAATATCATTGGCCTTTAAAACGGCAATTAATGTGTCTTTATTTTCTTTAATTGTAGCATCACTAGCCCATCCAGAAAAGGTTATTACAGCCATTGTTTTTTGCGGCTCTTGTTTAAAGGTGATGTCTGCTTGATTTGGTTTTGGTAGGGCCTCTTTTGAAATTGCCTGTGGAACCATAAACCCCATAGACGGTGTATCACCTAAAGACATGCTAACGGGAGAAGTCATTGCAATTTTTTCGTTACGTGCATTGGCCCCGAATATGTACCCGCCTAATTTAGAAAACCCTTTGCTTGCATTTTGTTTATACCCTTGATTTGCAAGAGGTACGTTTGTAAATAACCTTGCTTTATAGTTTCTGATTTCTATACCTTCCACGACATCTGCTACAGTGTAAGGGTACATCTCAATATTTGTACTACTTCTATGAATAAAAAACTGGGCCACAATAAATAATACAGCTACTGATCCAACTACTATATAAATTGTTTTCATTGTTTTAATTTATAGTGAATACACCAACCTGAATGTTATAAATCTTGGTTGTATGAATGTTTCTGAAGTAAATACCGAAATGTTACTAGCGTTATTTTGAACTTGAGAATCTATACCCAAAATATTTGTAGCACGAATTTCATATTCAAGGCTAGCATCTTTATCTTTTCTATAAGACAGTGATGCATTCCAAGTTTGAAATGAGTTAATTTCCTCCACCTCATCACTGAGTCTATTGTAAGTAAAATCTGATCTAAGAGTGAATGCTTTTTTAATATAAGCATCAAATTCTATAGAGGGTGCATTGGTGGTAAAGGTAGTGGAACTTGTTCCTTGGTCATTTTGAGCTATGGTATGTCTATAGCGCAACGTTACATTAGGAGCTACTTTAAAGGTGGTACGTATACTTGGAGTATAGCTTTGAGTAAACCCTTCATTAACAGATTGTCTTCCTTGAACGAACTGATTAATTTTACTGTAATTTAAATTCACACTCAAACTCCCTCTAATTTTTCCAAAGGTTCTTTGCATTCTTCCAAAAGCAGTTACCGTCTCATCTGCAAAACCTGAATTAAAATAGGTGCTGGTTCTAATTACATTTTCAAAGTCTGTTAGACTTCTAATTTGGTCTATGTTTTTTGAATAAGCAACACGTGCAAACACGTTGGTGTAATTAAATAAATTGAAACTTCTGTAAAACAAACTTACATTGTGCGATAGTGCATTTTGAAGTTCTGGGTTACCGTATTGAATGTTGTTAAAACTGTTTAAGATAATACCTTCTGCCAGTTTGGTTACGTCTGTAAACTGGTTTTTCATGTTGTAGTTAAAGGTCAAGCTTTCACTTTTCTTAAGCTGTATGCGAGTTTCAAAATCTGGGAGTATTCTAAAGAAATCTTCACCGTACTGCTCTCCAAACTGTATGTTTTTATTTGAGTAAGCATGCACAGAAAACCCAGGTGTGATCGTGAACATACCAGCTTTAAAGCGGTAATGAACCCCTAGATACATGTCGCTAAAATCATACTGCGTATCGTTGTTTGCTCTTCCTTGATTAAAGGTTGGTGTTGGCTCAAAAAACGCTCCGTTTTCTAAAAACTGGAAAATGTTTGAGTTAAAATCTTGCCTGCTAACAATACTTCCAAGGGTTAGGTTTATATTACTTTTATTGTTTATAATATTGTAATAATCTAGCTTGGCGTCCAGCTGGTTTGATTTGATACGCCTGTCTTGATTTAGATTGTAGTTGTTTAATCCTTGGTTGAGCCCTAGAGCTCTAGCAGTGCTGTCATAAGCGTCTTGCTCTTCTGGGGCTAGATCATTATTTAGGGGGTCATTACCCAGTAATACATTGTAAAAAGGGTCTTCGTCCTTGTTTAAATATTGAGCTTCTAGTGCAAAAATATTATTCTCATTAAGAGTGTAATAATACTTTAAACTCTGGGTAATGCTGTATGGGTTTACTTGGTCTACTTGCTGTGTTGGTCCAACAACAGAAGACACCTCTGTTTGTGTTTGCTCATCTTTAGAGATACGTCCTAAAACGTCATACTCTAATTGGTTTTCAAAATTTGGTTGAAATGATGCGCTTAGTTTTAAAAGTCCTTGGTCAGAGCGTTGCGTGCTGGTTTGTTGTGTGGTCTCATCAGGGATTCCTAGATCGCTGTCAGTATATTGTACAAAACTAATCTCTCTTGAGGTAACGCGGTTGCTGTTTAAAATTGCAAACCCAGTTATATCTAGCGCTTGGCTAGGAGAGTAACTAAAGTTGGTGGCTCCTAATTGATTTTTTACCTCTAGTGCATCCTTCTGGTTTGTTAAAAAGTTTAAGGAGTTGTCTCCCAAATTGATACTTGTTCCACTAGTATTGCTTGGGGCTCTAAAGCCTCCTCCAAAGCCTCTGATATCCCTTCTAGACAATGCTGTTTCTCCTGTATTGTTGAGATCACCAATAAAATTAAGACTAAACTTTGGGCTGTAATAAAAGAGTTTAGGTTGTGCAAGATAAAGCGGCTCATCTTCGCTAACTCCTCCACCTGCGGTTACCGTACCAAACCAAAAATTTTCTTTTCCTTCTTTTAATTTGATGTTAATTGCTACGTTGTCTTGATTATTGGTTACGCCACTTAACTGTCCAACTTCAGAGTAATTACGTAGTACTTGTATTTTGTCTACGGCTTTAGATGGGATATTTTTGGAGGCTAACTTGGTGTCTCCATCAAAAAAATCTTTCCCATTAACCATTAATTTATTAACAACTTTTCCTTCTACTTCTATTTGTCCGTCTTCGTTTATTTCTACCCCAGGCAAGTTTTTTAGAACATCTTCTAGTTTTCTTTCAGATCCATTTGTGAAGGAATCTGCATTGTATATTAGCGTATCTCCTCTTACTGTAACAGGCATTTCATAGCTAAGCTCAATGGCGTCTAGGTTGTTATCTAGACTCAGGTTAAAATCTTTTATGATGTCTTGTTCTTTGGTAGAAATTTCCTGCTCAAAAGTTTTCATCCCTATGTAACTCACCTGCATGTTATAGGTTTGGTTTTTAGACAATGAAAGCATGAATTTTCCATCTTCAGTAGTGACAGAAAAAGACTCAAGAGCGCTACTTTGTTTGTTAATGGCAATAACATTTGCAAGCTCTAGTGGGCTTCCTAAACTATCACGAACCACGCCTTGAAGTTTTACTTGTGAAAGGCAAATACTTGATGCCAATAATAGCGCTAGGGTGAAATATATTCTCATACGTTGTTACAAAAAAGGTTAGTGTGTAGTTTTTATGATTCTTAGATTCCTCTGGATCTTCCTCCGCTTCCACGGCCTCTATTGTCTCTCATTTCCTGCATTTTGCCAGTAATGATTTCATTGTACTCTTTTTTAGTAACCACCTCTCCTTTGGTAGGACGTTTGATTTCAATTTTTTCTTCAGGATTCATTACAATTTTACTGCAAAGCATGGTTGTGTTTCCGGCGCTAAGTTCTAAGATTAATCCTGGTAAGCCCCAGTATTCAGTTGGGCCTTGACTTACAGGTATCATTGGAGAGTACCATGCAATAACTTCAACCATCTCCTCTTTTTCTTCTTTTTCCGCTTTAGCAACAACCTCTTTAGCAACAACCGCTTCAGTATCGAGTGCTTTACTTGCTACATTAATTGAGTCTTTTTTCTTTTCCTCTTTTTTCTTTTCTCTATCACGTCTATTTGTGGAGGTGAAATTTAATTCAGATGAGGGTCTTGTAGTTGTGGCTTTGTAACATACGTATTGCCCAATTTTTTTGGTTTCTGAGCCCATCTTCCAGGCATAAGGAGTCATCTGTTCTGTGATTAAAAACTGTTTTCCGAAAAACTCCTGATCTTGTAGAAATATTTTTTCTTTTATGTTTTTATATTGTAGTCCTGCAGAGAAGCTGCTTCCCCACATACTTGGTGCTCTTCCTCCGGGGCCCCCTTCTAGTTTTTCATCTTCTTTAAATATAGACTCTTCTTTATTAAAGGTAAGGATATATGTTTTTTCGAGCCATGGTTTCATTCTGGCCTCCATTTGTTTTTTTTGTGCTTCACTCATTTTTCCGCCTCTATCCCAACGGCTCATGTCCATGGTGGTTTTAGAAAAATAATAGGCTTGGCCTTGGAAGTCTTGTGCCTTGATATTGGTGGCAAATAAAAGTGTAAAAAGTAATAGAATAACTTTATTAGAAAATGAAAACATAATTATAATTGATTGGTTATAGACAAACTTAACAATAGAGAGCTTACTACCTCCTTGTTTTGCATAAGATTAACATTACAGATCAAAAAACATTTAGTGAATTTTTATAAGTTTTTTTTAGGTAGTACATTATTCAAAAAGGCTCTTTGACTTTTAATGCTCAATGTAATAACGAACCACATTAAATTTTGTAACAGCAATACCTATGTTATTTTTGTCTAATGAAAAAAAACTAAGAGAATAAAATGTTTCTCGACTTTGACTTCGTTGACTAGCAATAGCTTAACCAGGTATTGATTTTTTTGGCATCATTCTAGACAACAAACAAGCCTAAAAGACCTGGTTTTTAAAAAACAAAAAAGCCTCTAGATTTAACTAGAAGCTTTTTATTGTGTTGTCCCACTAGGACTCGAACCTAGAATGACGATACCAAAAACCGGAGTGTTACCATTACACCATGGGACATTACCAAGAGTATAGACCTTCGTCTTATAAAGCATTAAAATTCATTGATGCTTTAGAGGATGCAAATTTAAAACAAATTGTATACCCTACAAGCAATTTTTGTAAAAAAATATTCTTGTATTATTTTAGCCATAAAATAAGTCTTCTAGGTGTTACGTTAACTATGATAATGTACCATCAGTGTTTAAAAAAAACGAGAAATAGTAGTACATTCGCTACAACCAAAAAAGTATAATTGTATGGGGTCTTTTACATTCAAAAAATGGAATACAATCTTAGGCTGGTTTGTCTTTTCAATAGCCCTAGTGACCTACTGGAGCACAGTAGAACCTACTGCTAGTTTCTGGGATGCCGGAGAGTATATTACCACTGCAAGTAACCTTGAAGTAGGACATCCTCCAGGAGCTCCATTATATCAATTAATGGGAGCTTTCTTCTCAATTTTTGCGATAGAGGCAACAAATATTGCCTTGACTATTAATTTAATGTCGGTCTTTGCCAGTGCTTTTACCATTTTATTTATGTTTTGGTCTGTAACTATTTTGCTGTCCAATTTGGTGAAAAAAAATGACACCTTTACTAAAAACAATCAAATAGCCATTTTAGGTAGCGCTGTAGTTGCCTCATTAACTTTTGCATTTACTGACAGTTTTTGGTACAGTGCTGTAGAGGCAGAGGTGTATGCAATGGCGGCTTTTATAATGTCTGTGCTATTTTATGCTGGTCTTCGCTGGGAGGGAGAAATGTTTACCCCCAGAGGTGATAAATGGGTGGTGTTAATTGCCTTTGTTATTGGACTTTCTTTTGGGGTTCACTTTATGGGATTACTAACTATTCCTGCCATTGGATTTTTATATTTCTTTAAAAACTATAACAAAGTAACAGTCAAAAATTTCTTGATTGCCAATGTGGTCACCGTTGCCATATTGTTATTTATTTTCAAACTATTACTACCCATGACCTTGCGCTTTTTTAGTGCTGCCGAAATTTTCTTTGTCAATCAAATAAACATGCCATTTAACTCTGGAACCATCATAGCTGGGCTTTTGTTTTTGGCAGTATTTTATTTTGGTTTGCGCTACACAAGAAGCAAAAGTTTTGTAAAACTCAACACACTTCTACTTTGTGTGCTATTTATCTTTATTGGTTTTTCTAGTTGGCTTATGTTGCCAATAAGGGCCAATGCAGGTACTGTTATTAATGAAAACAACCCAAACAACGCCCGAGAGTTGTTAGCCTATTACAACCGTGAACAATATCCAGAAACACACTTGTTTTATGGACCACTTTTTACAGAGGCTTATGTAGGGCTAGATAAAGACAATCCATTTTTGGATGATAAGCCTAAATATGAAAAAGATCTTAATGCAAAAAAATATGTTATTGTAAATGACATTCAAAATGCAAAACAAAACTTTGAAGATAATCAAAAGGCATTCTTGCCAAGAATGTGGAGTTTGGAGCACAACGCCAATTACATGGAGATTACTGGCGCTGTAGATTTTGAAATTAAAAATGAATACCGCTCAGAGCAGTTGCTTGTAGATGAGGTAGCAAAGTTTAGGCAGGCCTATGATAAAGGCCTTGTAGATAGTGAAGATTATGACAAGTTCTTAAAGAATTTTGGAGATTATCTAGACATAGAAAAACCTGGGTTTATAACCAACATGCGCTTTATGTTTGAGTATCAGTTTGGATATATGTACTGGCGTTATTTTATGTGGAATTTTGCTGGCAGACAAGATGATATTCAAGGAAGGTATGATAAGTTGCACGGAAACTGGATTAGTGGTATTCCATTTGTGGATCAAATGCTAATAGGACCTCAAAATAATATCCCTACAGACGCACTAGAAAATAAAGCTAGAAACACCTATTATTTCATACCGCTGCTCATAGGGCTTTTAGGAATCTTATTTTTGGCCAAGTATGACAAGAAAACCTTTTGGGTGCTGTTGGTGTTTTTCCTCTTTACAGGTCTGGCTTTAAAAGTATATTTAAATGAGAGACCCTTCGAGCCTAGAGAGCGAGATTATGCCCTTGTTGGTAGTTTTTATGTCTTTGCCATATGGATTGGATATGGAGTGTATGCGCTGTATGAAATCTTAAAAGAGTACATAAACCCTAAGGTAGCACTTCCCATTGTTTTGAGTGCAACTATGCTAGGGGCTCCAGTGCTAATGGCGTCTCAAAACTGGGATGATCATGACCGTTCAAACAGATATACCGCCCAATCTATGGCGCGTATGTATCTGGATAGTATAGAACAAAATGGTATTATTTTTACCATTGGAGACAATGATACCTTTGCCCTTTGGTACCTTCAAAACATTGAAGGATATAGGCGTGATGTGCGTGTAGTAAACACCGCTTTGTTTGCTACAGATTGGTACATAGATGACATGAAAAAGAAGGCCTTTGATAGTGATCCCATCCCTTCTCAACTCACTCACAAGGATTATAAATACGGCTCAAGAGATTATATTATTTTCAATGAAATTGACACAGATAGTATAAATATTAATGTGTGGATGGATTGGATAGCCTCTGATGATCCTAGAACAATGTATCAAATACCAAGTAGTGGGCAAGTAGTTAACACCTTTCCAACAAAAACTTTTAGACTTCCTGTAGATAAGCAGGCTGTTCTTAAAAGCGGTGTTGTTGCCTTAAAAGACCAGGCCAAGATAGTACCCTATATAGATGTTACTATAAAGGACGAAGTTATTTATAAAAACAGACTTTTAATGCTGGATATTATTGCCAATAATAATTGGCAGCGCCCCATCTATTTTAGTGGTGGAAGCTTTGGAGATGATGATTATCTTTGGATGAAAGATTACCTGCAAATGGATGGAGTGGTATATAAATTAGTACCAATTAAAACACCAGTAGATAAGGATAATCCTTTTGATATGGGGCGTGTAGATGCAGACAAATCATATGAAATTGTCAAAAATTGGGACTGGGGTAATAGCGGAGATCCAGCTGTTTATCACGATATCGAAACCCGCAGAAATGGATTAACCTATAGAAGTAACCTAGCCCGTATTGCAGAGGCGCTGTTAAAAGAAAATAAACTAGACAAAGCTCGTGAGATACTAGATTTGGCTATGGAGAAAATGCCGGTTGATACCTTTGCATTCTATTCTTTGCTAGAGCCTTACATGCAAATGTATTACAGAGTAAACCAGCCAGAAAAAGCCCGTGATATTTATGCGCAGTTAGCGGTAGTATATCAAGAGAAATTGCTCTATTTCAGTAGTTTTAAGACCAATGAGCAGATAGATATGCGTAGAGAAATCTATACAGATATGGAGCGCTACAGAGCTGTTGTTACTGTATTGTTGGCTGAAGACACAAAGCAATATGCTCTTGCAGAGGCTATGAAATTTAATGAGTATATAAAGTTGTTTCCCTACCTTTATAATCCAGATGAGGGTATAGAATTAGAAGGTCAATCTGCCTCAAACTCAGATACAGAAATACCCGAAGAGGCTTCATTACAAGAATTATTACAAAGCCAAGTAAACTAACAGTATTTCAGAAAACCTAACACATGATACAAACACCCAAATTTGTGACTCGGTTATTCCCGAAACAAATTTGGGAATACTCAAAGGCTAATAATGCTATTTACCTCACTTTTGATGATGGTCCAATTCCACAGGTGAGCCCATGGGTGCTAGACCAATTAAATGCGCATAATGCAAAAGCTACTTTTTTTTGTATTGGGGATAATGTAACTAAATATCCTGCAATTTTTAATAAAGTAATTGCCGCTTCTCATGGTATTGGCAATCATACCTTTAGTCATTACAATGGTTGGAAAACATCTGTTAAAAACTACACAAAAGATATTGAAAAATGTGCAGCAGTTCTGGAGAGTCATCTGCCAGGTTTTGTGCCGCTTTTTAGACCTCCTTATGGCAGGATTACTCCCAAACAAGCCAGGATTCTGCAAGCTCAAGGCTACAGCATTGTAATGTGGAGTGTTTTAAGTAAAGATTATGATCACAATATCTCTAGGCAGCAGTGTTTAAAAAATGTAATAACACACATAAAACCAGGTAGTATTGTTGTCTTTCATGATAGTTTGAAGGCTTTTAAAAACCTTCAATACGTTTTGCCAAAAGTGCTAGCACACTGCACTAAAATGGGATGGCAGTGTAAGGCGCTGCCCGTGTCAAAATAACACAAGTATTAAAGTTAAAATGTAACTGTAAGGATGTTATACGTATTCTTGCACCAAACCAATTAGGGTATTGGCATCTTGTTCTCCGCTTTGTCTCCATTTCATCTCACCTTGCTTATATATCATAAGTGTTGGCAAGCCTTTTACGCGGAGGGCTTCTGCAAGTTCACTGTTTTTTTCTACATCTATTTTAATCACCCGGGCTTTATCACCAAGGGCTGCCGCTACATCTCTAAGTACGGGATGCATCGATTTACAAGCCTCATCCCACTCGGTATAAAAGTCGAGCAAGACAGGAATGTTTGTTTCAATAATTTCTCCAAATTTTGACATGAGGTTTCTCTTTTTGGGACCAATTGTAATACAAATATAACATTTATACCCAAACAACAAGTATTACGCGGTTTTGCTCTTCTTTTTAAGGGTAATTACAGTGACCTCAGGCCAAATACCAACACGTCCTGGATAGCCTAAATACCCAAAGCCACGGTTCACATTTATGTAACGACCAAACTCCTTGTAAATCCCTGCCCAGTTTTGGTATCTGTACTTTACGGGACTCCATTTAAACCATCCTGGTATTTCAATTCCAAATTGCATGCCATGGGTGTGGCCACTAAGGGTTAGTTGTATGTTTTTTGGATGCTCTTTTACCCTAGATTGCCAGTGTGATGGGTCATGACTCATTAAAATTGTGAAATCTTGGGCGCTAACATCTGCACAGGCCCTCTCTAAATCACCAGCTTTTTTAAAACCTCCCTCTCCCCAGTTTTCTACTCCCACAAGTTTTATAGCCTGTTGGTTTTTTTGGATGGTTCTACTTTCATTTAATAGTACATCCCAGCCCATGTCTTTTTGTAGGGCTATTAGTGCCTGTAGATTTTCCTGTTTTTTTTCTGCAGACTCCCAAGACACATAATCTCCATAGTCATGATTGCCTAAAACTGAGTACACTCCATCTGTTGCTTTTAATGTGGCAAAGGTATCTTTCCAGGCATCCATTTCCTGGGCAACATTGTTTACTAAATCTCCAGTAAATAAAATAAGATCGCTTTGTTGTTTGTTTACCAAATCTACAGCATACTTGACCTTTTCTGGATTATCAAAACTCCCGCTGTGTATATCACTTATTTGAGTAAGGGTATACCCGTCAAAGCTGCTGGGTAAATCTTCAAATTCTAGGGTGTATTGTAAAACCTTATAGTTGTATTTTCCTTTAATCATGCCGTATAATAGAGCAGCAAAAGGTATGGCAGCAACCCCAAGGGCTACTGTGCTAACAAATTTACGCCGTGAGGGCATAAAAGAAGCTTCACTACCTCCTCCAATTTTATAGAAAACCCCAACAAATACCCTAATAACATCTTCACCAAACATAGCAATAACCGCAATAATCTTAGGCACAAATAAAGCTAAGAAAAGCCCATAGATGTACATCATTTTTGGATTTGTTCTAGCATCGGGGGAGGTGATGGCATATATAAAAAATACCAATATAGCTACCGAGCTTAACACATAAACCCCGTGTATAAAGTGGTTTTTACTTATTGTTTTTATGGCCTGAAAGGCATAAATATCTATAAGTATGTAAAAAACAATAGGAATAATCCAACGCAGCATAGTCTTGGTTTTCTTTGTGGTTAAAGATAATTACATTTTTTAGCTCTTGTGTGAATATGGTCTTAAAATTGCTTGTTTGTGTGTCTTCGAAATTATAATGATTGTTGTATCTTTTGGTCTTTAAAAAAGGAACATGAAGAATATTATTTTTGCACTATTTGTGACATTTGTACTAGCGAGTTGTTCACATACAAAAATCAACCCTGCCTCCACACAAAATATTCCTTTAACAAGTTATGTAAATCCCTTTATAGGAACCGGTGGTCACGGGCACACCTACCCGGGCGCAACCACGGCTTTTGGAATGGTTCAATTAAGCCCAGATACCCGTTTAGACGGCTGGGACGGCTGTAGTGGTTATCATTACAGTGATGATTATATATACGGTTTTAGCCACACCCACCTCAGTGGAACGGGCGTTAGTGACTACGGCGATGTGTTGTTAATGCCAACTAATGCCATTAATTTTAATAATGGCGCCAATGGCCAAAAAGGCTATGGCTCCTCCTTTTCTCACCAAAAAGAAGAAGCTTCTCCGGGGTATTATAAAGTGCATTTAGAAGATACTAATATTGATGTTGAGTTAACGACAACAACCAGAGCAGCGATGCATCTATACACCTATCCAAGCTCAGAGAATCAGGTGTTAATCTTAGATTTGTTGCATCGTGATAAAGTATTAGATGCTTCTATTGAAATTATTTCAGACACAGAAATTCAAGGGTTTAGATTTTCAGAGGCATGGGCAACAGACCAACGTTTGTTTTTTAGTATAAAAACATCTCATCCATTTAAAGATATGTTGCAATCCCCTCCCAAAAATGGAATGCCAGGGGCTAGAAAATGCGCTCTAGAGTTTGTCAACCCAAACAATGAACCTGTGTATATTTCAGTAGGTATTTCTGCGGTAGATCAGTCAGGTGCCAAACAAAATAGAGAGGTAGAAATTGGCTCCAAAACTTTTGAAACCCTCAAAAAACAGGCTGCACAATCTTGGGAGCAACAGTTAGAGAAAATTGTTGTTGAAGACGCAAATAAAGACAACCTTTCCACTTTTTATACGGCCCTTTATCACACCATGATTGCCCCTAATATATACCAAGATGTAGATGGTCGTTACAGAGGAATGGATTTAGAAATACACCAAACAAAAGACTTTGACTACTACACTGTTTTCTCTCTCTGGGATACCTACAGAGCAGCCCATCCTTTGTATACTATTATAGAGCATGAGCGCACCAATGATTTTATAAACACCTTTTTAGCAAAATATGACGAAGGTGGTATCATGCCAATTTGGGATTTGAGCGCCAATTATACGGGGTGTATGATTGGGTATCACGCAGTACCAGTCATTGCAGATGCCTACCTTAAGGGGATTTCTGGGTATGACAGTAAAAAAGCCCTGGAGGCCATGACCCATAGTGCTATGCAAGACAAGCTAGGTTTAGCTTCTTACAAAGATGTAGGTTTTGTTCCTGTTGAAATGGAAAGCGAAAGTGTTTCTAAAACCCTTGAATACGCATATGATGACTGGACCATTGCTCAAATGGCAAAAAAAATGGGTAATACCCAAGTGTTTAAACAATTTACTGAGCGGGCACAGTATTATAAAAACATGTACAATCCAAGCACAGGTTTTATGCAGGGAAGGTTTAATAATACTTGGTTTGGTCCTTTCGATCCTTATGAGGTGAACTTTAATTACACAGAGGCCAACGCATGGCAATACAGCTTGTATGCACCACAAGATATTTCTGGCTTGATGCAATTAATGGGTGGTAAAAAGCAATTAGCACAGCATTTAGATAATTTGTTTACCGCAAAACAAGAAACCTCTGGACGCAAACAACCAGATATTACAGGACTCATAGGGCAGTATGTACATGGTAATGAGCCAAGCCACCACATGGCCTATTTGTATAATTTTGTTAATAGGCCAAGTGATACCCAGCGCATCGTTAGAGAGATTTTAACAACATTGTACTCAAACGCTCCAGATGGGGTTAGTGGTAATGAAGACTGTGGCCAAATGAGCGCATGGTATGTCTTTAGCTCTCTTGGATTTTACCCTGTAACTCCTGGGAGTAATCAGTACATCATAGGATCTCCTTTGTTTGAAAAAGCAACCATTAACCTAGAAGACTCAAAACAATTTACGGTGCAAGCCAATGGTATTTCTAAGGAAAATTTCTACATAAAGTCTGCAAAGTTAAATGGTAAGGTTTTGGATAGAAGTTATCTGTACCATCAAGAAATTATCTCTGGTGGAACCTTGGTATTTGAAATGACAAACACGCCAAGCCCATGGGGCACAAAAGAGCATCAAATTCCAAGCACCCAAATACAAGAACATCAAATATTGCTAACTCCTTTTATTGCCTCTGGCACCGTTAGTTTTAAAAATAGCACCAGTATTACACTTGGAGTTGCAGATCCCGGCGCAGACATTTATTATAGTATAGATCAAGGAGAATTTATTAAATACGAGGCTGCCATTGCTGTTTCAGAATCTGTATTAATTAAAACATATGCCCAAAAACAAGGTAAGAAAAGTGGAGTATTGAGTACCCAGTTTTTTAAGATAGATCCAAATGTAAGTATTACATTAAACACCCGATATGCCAATGAGTATAGCGCTAGTGGAGAAAACGCCTTGATTGATGGTATTAAAGGGGCTTTAGATTTTAGAACTGGCGCCTGGCAGGGCTACAGTGATAAGGATCTTGATGCTGAGGTAAATCTAGGATCGGTGCAAAATATTTCAGAAATTAAAACAAACTTTTTACAAGAACAGCGCAGTTGGATTTTTTACCCCACCCAGGTAACGTGTTTGATTTCCACAGATGGTAAAAAATACACCTCTATTGGGGTGCAAAAAATAGATGCAGCCATACCAAGCCAAGATGCTTCAATAAAATCTGTAGTATTTAAAACAAATCAAAAAGCACAATTTATAAAGCTAAAGGCTACAAATTTAGGAGATGTACCCCCTTGGCACCTTGGGCACCCTTTTGATGGTAAAGCTTGGATTTTTACAGATGAAATAGAAATAAAATAACAGCATGAAAAGACGCAATTTTTTACAAAAAGCAGCCCTAGGCTCTGTTGGAATAACGGCCCTAGGCTCAAGTCTTGCAGCTACTGCTGCCACTCCAAAGGGAGCTAAAGACACACAAGATGTGCTATTTTCAAATTCTTTACTACCGGTTGTAATTGCTACTTGGAGTGTAAAGCAGGCAACCCAAAAGGCATGGCAATCTATGGAGCAAGGGAGTTCTGCCTTAGATGCAGTTATTGCTGGTTGCGCCATAGAAGAGGCCAATGCACTGGGGCAATCTGTGGGTATTGGAGGGCTTCCAGATAGAGATGGCCGTGTTACCTTGGACGCCTGTGTTATGAACGAAAAAGGCGATTATGGCGCAGTGTTGTGTATGCAAAATATAAAGCATCCTATTGCTGTAGCTAAAAAGGTAATGGAGGATACTCCTCATGTTATTTTAGCGGGTGTTGGCGCTGAAGAATTTGCTGTTTCTCAAGGTTTTAAAAGAGAAAATTTATTGACAGAACAATCAAAAAAAGATTGGGAAATCTGGAAGAAAACCTCCAAATACAAGCCTATTATTAACATAGAAAATCACGATACCATTGGCATGTTGGCCATTGATAAAAACGGTACAATATCTGGCGGATGCACCACAAGTGGCCTGGCATATAAAATGCCTGGACGCGTGGGAGACTCTGCTATTGTTGGATCGGGCTTATTTGTAGACAATGAAATAGGCGCTGCAACTGCAACAGGTCTGGGAGAAGAAGTGCTAAAAACAGTGGGAAGTTATTTAATTGTGGAACTCATGAGACAAGGAAAATCTCCACAAGAAGCTTGTGAGCAAGCAATCCTTAGAATTATAGAAAAAACACCCAACTTTGAAGACTTCCAGGTGGGGTATATTGCGGTCAATAAAAAAGGAGAGACCGGAGCCTATTCTATACATGAGGGCTTTACAGCCACCACCTATCAAGATCAAAAAAACACAACTTTTAACCCAAATTTTTACAATAAAAAATAATGTAGGTACCAATAAAAAAAGTTGCACACTAGCCCTTTTATTGGTAACGTCGTATTAGGCTTATATTTTATTCATTGGGTATGTAAAATCTAAGAAAATAATGCTAGTAGCAAGCTGATAAACAAAAAGTTGCGTGAAATGAGATGTATATTTTCTCATTTTTATGTAATTTCGAAATTATAAGTAGGTTGATGCCTAAGGGTGTTAATCAAATTTGGGGCGAAAAGCCATCACGCAAGTGATGGCTTTTCAATTTTTTAGTACTCCTGTAAAACGTTTGTTTTAAAACAATTCGGCTACACTATGGTAATGAATCTGAGAAAATGAGCTTACTACTTTATCAGCTTTGCTATAATCCTGATCTGTAGAGTGAGTACTATCATACCCAATAACAAAGATACCTGCGTCATTGGCTGCTTTAATACCATTGCTGGAGTCTTCAATCACCATGCAGTGCTTTTTGGACTGTCCTGATGCCTGTGCAGCTTTAATAAAAATTTCTGGATGTGGTTTACTTTCTTTTAAGTCTGCGCCGCTTAATTTAGCCACAAAGTATTGGTCTAAGTCAAAGCGCTCAAAAATGCGATTAATATTAGGCATCGAAGCCGAGGAGGCTAAAACTAGGGTAAGACCATTGTTGTAATAGTTTTTTATAAGGGCTAATACACCGTCCAAGAGTTGAAGTGATGTGTCATTTTCAAACAAATATTTAAAATGTTTTCTTTTAATTGCCACAAGTGTTTGCGGAGCTGCATCTAGATTAAAATGCCCCACCAATTGCTTGCAAATATTTATGGTAGACTGGCCTGTGTAGCTTGTGTACATTGCCTCAGTAACAGCTATACCCATGTCTTTAAACATTAAAAAATAGGCCTTTCGGTGTAAAGGTTCTGTGTCTACAATAACACCATCCATATCAAAAAGTACTGCTTTTAACATACCATATCTAGTTACAAAATTGAAAAAACAAATGTATCTTTTTTTGCTAAAAGTAGCACCCTCAAAGTATATTTAGTCTTCCACAAAGTAGTGGTTTATTAGAGGTGTTTAAGGTTTAAAAAATCACTTTTACCAGGGCTTTTGTTTCTGGCACCAGAAATCTCAATATTATTATAGATATTTGCACTAAGAAAATAGCTTATTTCTTTAGAGCTATTGGCCTAAAAACGACACATTATGGCAGCTGAGATTAAAAATTTAAAAGACTTACAAAACACAGAGTATTCCTTGCGTAAACTCTTTGATGAAGCAGAAGATTTTCTACCCTTGCTGGGAACAGATCATGTAGAGCTGTATGTTGGAAACGCAAAACAGGCTGCTTATTTTTATAAAACAGCCTTTGGCTTTCAAAGCGAGGCCTATGCCGGTCTAGAAACAGGAAGAAAAGATAGCGTGTCTTATGTTTTAAAGCAAGATAAAATTAGATTGGTGCTCACTACACCACTAACAAAAGACGGCCCTATTAATGAGCACATTAACCTTCATGGTGACGCAGCCAAAGTAATCGCTTTATGGGTAGATGATGCTACCAAATCTTTTGAGGAAACTACAAAACGAGGAGCAAAACCTTTTATGGAGCCAACTCGCCAAGAGGATGCAGACGGATATGTTATTAAATCTGGTGTGTATACCTATGGAGAAACCGTTCACCTTTTTATAGAACGTAAAAACTACAATGGAATCTTTCTGCCAGGCTACTCTAAGTGGGAATCACACTATAACCCCGCATCAGTTGGCTTAAAATTTATTGATCATATAGTAGGTAATGTAGGTTGGGGAGAAATGAATAAATGGTGTGAGTTTTATGCCAAAACGATGGGATTTGCTCAAATTATCTCTTTTGCAGATGATGACATTGCCACAGATTATACAGCCCTAATGAGTAAGGTAATGAGTAATGGTAATGGCCGTATTAAGTTTCCTATAAACGAACCAGCAAAAGGGAAAAAGAAATCACAAATTGAGGAGTATCTTGACTTTTACAACGGGCCGGGGGTTCAGCATTTAGCCCTAGCCACCGATGATATAGTTGCAACAGTCTCTGCAATGCGTGAAAGAGGGGTAGAGTTTTTGTATGTTCCAGAGACCTATTATGATGATGTTTTGGAGCGCGTGGGAGAGATTGATGAAGACATTGAGGTGCTTAAAAAACATGGTATATTAATAGACCGTGATGAGGAAGGGTACCTGTTGCAAATCTTCACAAATACTATTGTAGATAGGCCCACAATGTTTATTGAAATCATTCAGCGAAAAGGAGCACAATCTTTTGGTGTTGGAAATTTTAAAGCCTTATTTGAAGCCATAGAGAGACAACAGGCCAAGCGCGGAACTCTTTAAAAAATAGGTAGTAAAACCAAAAACAAAGGCCGCTTTTTTAAGAGCGGCTTTTGTATAATAATTATGCCCTGGGTAAGATAAATTAAACAACACATAAGGGGATCGCCACAAAATGTGTATTTTTCAAGTTCAGAAATATAATTTCAAAATCATGAAATATGCATTTTATGTTTTAGTGTTATTTGTATTGGCTTCTTGCCAGTATTTTGAGACCGATAAAATATCTTCAGAGACATTTTACCAACAAGAGATTAAAACTATTTCTTGGAATGACGTAGATCAATTTCCAAGCTTTAGTTCTTGTCAGCATATTTCAGAAAAACAGGCAAGTAAAATTTGTTTTGAAAACACATTGGTTTCAAAAATATACGCAGGGTTTTCCTCAAAGCATTTTGTTAGTACTAGAGCCATAAAAGACACCCTTTGGGCGGCTATTGCTGTTTCAGAGAAAGGCAATATTAGCCTAAATACATTACAAATGGATAGCCTCACTAGTGCAAGCTTCCCAGAGTTATCTACCTGGGTTAGGCAAAGCATAGACAGCATACCCTCTTTGGAACCAGCCCATAAAAGAGGTGTTCCTGTTGCGGTAGCTTTTAGCTTGCCAATTGTATTGCAAACAAAGTAGTCTTGTTTGTGGTGCTTTTGTTTAGATTTGTAACAAGAAAGTAGTGTCTGGTCTAAATAGCTACCAAAGACATTATCACAAACAAAAAACAAGTCATTGAGCACAACATCCAACATCATACTAGGTATTGATCCAGGAACCACTATTATGGGTTTTGGACTTATTAAAGTAGTTGGAAAAAAAATGGAATTCCTACAACTCAATGAATTGCAACTCTCCAAGTATGACAATCACTACAAACGTCTTAAACTAATTTTCGAGCGTACCATAGAGCTTATAGATACCTATCATCCAGACCAGATTGCTATTGAAGCTCCTTTTTTTGGTAAAAATGTACAGTCTATGCTCAAATTAGGACGCGCCCAAGGAGTTGCCATGGCTGCAGGATTGTCCAGAGATATACCCATTACAGAGTATGCACCAAAGAAAATAAAAATGGCCATCACCGGTAATGGTAACGCCTCTAAAGAACAGGTAGCAAAAATGCTTCAGAGCATTTTAGGGCTCAAAGAATTACCAAAAAATTTAGACAGCACAGATGGCCTTGCGGCTGCAGTTTGTCATTTTTATAATAGCGGAAAAGACCTAAGCACAGGCAAGAGTTACTCTGGATGGTCCAGTTTTGTGAGTCAAAATCAAAAACGAGTAAAAAAGTAACGCTGTATTTTAATGGCTGGTATCTACATTCATATTCCCTTTTGTAAACAAGCGTGTCATTATTGTGACTTCCATTTTTCAACATCTTTAAACAAAAGAGATGCCATGCTTGGCGCAATTTCCAAAGAACTCATTCTCCGTAAAAAAGAGCTTACCCAGCCCATAGAAACCATTTACTTTGGAGGAGGTACTCCAAGTTTGTTAACCCCTCAAGAAATTGATCTTGTTTTGCAAACGGTGTATGATAATTTTACTGTAGTAGATACCCCAGAGATTACCCTAGAGGCAAACCCCGATGATTTAACAGATGCTAAAATTACTGCCCTTGCGAGTTCTAAAATAAATAGACTTTCTATAGGGATACAATCTTTTTTTGAAGAAGATTTAAAACTCATGAACAGAGCTCACAACCAAACAGAAGCTCTTGATTGTATTACAAAAGCCAAACAGTATTTTAAAAATATTAGTATAGATTTAATGTATGGTATTCCTCAAATGTCACCTCAAAGATGGCAAGAAAACATAGAAAAAGCATTGTCTTTAGAGGTTCCGCATATTTCTTGTTATGTATTAACGGTAGAGCCTAAAACAGCCTTAGAACGTTTTATTAAAAATGGAATTATACGCCCTGTTGATGACGCGGTTGCTGCCCGGCATCACGCGGTTTTAGTCGAAAAAACGGCAGCTGTTGGATATCATAATTATGAGTTTTCTAATTTTTGTATTCCTGGCTGGGAGTCTCAAAGCAATTCATCCTACTGGATGAGAAAACCGTATTTGGGTGTTGGTCCATCTGCCCATAGTTATGATGTAGTTTCTAGAAGTTGGAATGTATCAAACAATCCCCGCTACATTAAAAGTATTGAAAAGGGAGTACTACCCTTAACTACAGAGATACTAACCACAGAAAACCAATACAATGAATATATAATGACGCGTCTTAGAACTGCCGGCGGGGTTTCTATAGATGAAATAGGCGCCTTTTTTGGACTAAAATTTCAGGAGTATTTGAAACAAAATATGCAGCAACACATTGCTTTAGGTTTGTTGATTTGTGAAGGAGATGTTATTAAGGCTACTAAAAAAGGGAAGTTTTTAACAGATGGTATTGCCGCAGATTTATTTATGATTTAAGCCAGGAGAGTTGTATATTGAATCTGTAAAACCACCGCTATGTTAGCAACCATTAACACTAATAACACAAAAGTTACTATAGACCTTTCAAGGCCTTTAGACATCTCTATTGTGATGTCAGACAGCCCACAAAACCCTTTGGCTTGGTATCTTGAAAAACCAGAAATTTCTGCAGTACAACTCGGAGACTGGGTTGGTAAAGTAAGCAAGGGAGCTGCCGTGAATTTCAATAACATTTCCTTTAACCCTCACGCTCATGGTACCCATACAGAATGTCTAGGACACATTACAGATACATTTTACTCTGTAAATGATGCCTTGAAGAGTTTCTTTTTTATGGCAGAGGTAATTACCATTTCTCCTGTGTTAATGCAGGAAGATTATGTGCTAACATTGGATGCTGTAAAAGCCAAATTAAAAAACAAAACCCCTAAGGCGGTTGTAATAAGAACAATGCCTAATACAATTTCAAAAACCTCACGGAAATACTCCAACACCAATTGGCCCTATCTAGATCATACCGCAGCTGCCTTTTTGAGAGATCTAGGGGTGCAGCATTTACTTATAGATTTGCCTTCTGTAGATAAAGAAAAAGATGATGGCGCTTTACTGGCGCACAAAGCATTTTGGAATATCCCACAAGGTCCAAGAAAAAACGCTACAATAACAGAGTTTGTTTACGTAAATGACACTATTAAAGATGGGTCTTATGTATTAAATTTACAAGTAGCACCCTTTGAAAATGATGCAGCTCCTAGTAGGCCTGTGTTATATGAAATAGCATAATTTTATGATAGACCCAAAGACCTTCTACACAGAAAAAATCACTTCTTTTTCTGCGCAAGTTTCTAGATTACAAAATCAATTAATACGCTCCAGTATGTTGCGTCTAGGGGTTTTTATAGCCTTAGTTTTTGGCGTGTATTTTTTCTTTGAAAACACAAAAGCAATTGGTGTGGTATTACTTTTTGGCACTGCACTATTCCTTTTTTTAATAACACGCCATCAAGACATAAAATACAAACGGGACCTTTTACTGCAGCTTATTGCTATTAATAAAAAAGAGCTGAAAATTCTAAATAGAGATTTTCATGAATTTGAAACAGGAAATCAATATCAAGATACAACACATAGCTATAGTCATGACATAGATTTGTTTGGAGTAGGCAGTTTTTTTCAATACGCCAACAGAACTACTCTACAAAGCGGAACAGATACCTTAGCTAGCCTTCTTACCAGTAATGATATTACAGGCATACCTCAAAAACAAGAAGCTGTAAAAGAACTAGCATCTCTGCCACATTGGAGGCAGCAATTTGCTGCAGTGGCCTGCTTGGTGCAAACCAAAACCAAGACCAAAACAGTAACTTCTTGGCTTACAACGTATGAGGCTTTTGTTCCAAAACAAATTCCACTACTGAGCACGCTTTTTTCTGTTATCTCTGGTGTGTGTGTTGTGTCCTATTTTTTTGGTTTAATAAGTGGTTACATGCTCTTTGGATGGTTTTTAATAGGGCTTATTATTTCAGGAGTTTTTATAAAAAAAGTTAATAAACTTGCCACACATACTACTGAAATACACAGCACATTTCAGCAGTATTATAAGTTAATCATTCAAATAGAAACACAAGATTTTAAAGCCGCTTTACTTCAAGATCAAAAGAAAAAAATAGAGGGCTCAGGTCAAAAAGCATCTGCGGTATTGCAAAAATTCTCAAGGTATCTTAGTAGTTTAGACCAGCGTAACAATATTTTAATTGGCGTGTTAACCAATGGTTTTATGCTGCGAGATATGCGTGTAAGCCACCATATAGAAAAGTGGATCATGGCCCATAAAAAAGAGGTATCAACTTGGTTTGAAGTACTTCATTTTTTTGATGGGTATAACACTTTGGGCGCCTATGCTTTCAATCATCCATTGCAAACATATCCAAGCATCACAGATGGGGGATCTGTTTTAAATATGCAAGAGGCAGCGCATCCATTATTGGATCCTCAGCGCGCTGTTTCAAACACCATGCAAATAGATGCAGGGCAATTTTTTATTATAACAGGAGCCAATATGGCTGGAAAAAGTACTTTTTTAAGGACAGTGGCCTTGCAAATTGTAATGGCCAATATGGGCCTGCCAACTCCAGCAGTACAATCTCAATATTCGCCCATCAAGCTCATTACAAGCATGCGTACCACCGATAACTTGACCCAAGATGCGTCTTATTTTTTTAGCGAGCTACAACGCCTAAAGTACATAGTACAAGCAATAGAAAAAGACACCTATTTTATTATACTAGATGAAATTTTAAAAGGTACCAACAGCCAAGATAAAGCCAGTGGATCCAAGAAGTTTATTGAAAAACTTGTACAAAGTAAGGCAACAGGTATTATTGCAACTCATGACTTGAGCTTATGTGAAACTGCCAACACTTACTCTGAGGTAGAAAATTATTACTTTGATGCAAGCATAGAGAATAACGAGCTGTATTTTGATTATATCTTTAAAAAAGGAATATGTCAAAACATGAACGCTTCGTTTTTATTAAAAAAAATGGGAATTGTAAACTAATATGGATTCTGTAACACAAATTGTATTAGGAGCTGCTGTTGGCCAGGCAGTGTTGGGAAGCAAAGTAGGGAATAAAGCTTTGCTCTATGGAGCTGTAGCAGGAACCATTCCAGATTTAGATGTTATTTCTAGATTTTTTGTAGATACAGTTACTGCCTTAGAATTCCACAGAGGGTTTACGCACTCCATTTTGTTCTCGGTACTCTTTGCACCCCTTTTTGGTTGGCTAGTTTCAAAGAAAGAAAAAGGGGCAACTTGGCGGGAGTGGTCTTGGTTATTTTTCTTTGGTTTTTTGACTCATCCACTGCTAGATGTGCACACTACCTGGGGGACACAATTATTTTGGCCTTTTGATTTGAGACTTGCTTTCAAAAATATTTTTGTGGTAGATCCATTATATACACTACCTTTTTTGCTGTGTTGTATTTTGGTTTTGTTTAAAAAACGAGGAACTCCAGCTCGTAGAAGGCTTAATAACATTGGCCTTTTATTGAGCAGTAGTTATTTGGTATTGACTCTTATCATCAAAGGAATCACTTTTTTGAAATTTGAAAAGGCTTTAAAAGACCAGCAAATACCATACACAGAAATTCAGACCAAACCAGCACCGTTAAATGCCGTTTTATGGTTGGCGAATGTAGCTACAAAAGACGCCTTTTTAATTGGTGACTATTCTTTGTTTGACTCCAAGGCTATCTCCTTTGGAAAACACCCAAAAAACCATCATTTGCTCGGAGATTTAGCCAATAATGACAAAGTAAAAAGACTTATTAAGTTAACCAATGGTTGGTATACTGTAAGCCAAACAGAAGGAAGACTTTATTTTAATGACCTGCGTTTTGGACTCCTTAGCACAGATGTTACAAAACAGGCCTATGTGTTTAGTTTCTTGCTTGACCAAACAGGGGAGGAACTTGTTATTATAGAAAATAAAAAACGTCCTGCAGATGCAGCAGGTTTGCTCGGAGATTTATGGCAACGCATCCAAGGAAATTAAAATATTTCTCTACCCACAGCTCATGTCTGCAACAATTTTCCAGCTGCCTAGAATGTTCTTGAAAATAATCATAAACACACCATTGGCATCTCCTACCTCTCTAGATAGAAAGTATTCGCCCATTACCCAATAGCTATCATTTTCAATTTTTGAAATATCATTTACAGTAAATGTTAATGTGCCACTTTGCTGTTTGGTGGGATATCCTTTTTTGTAATTATCTAGGGTTTGTTGCCACCCTTTGGTGAGACCGCTTTTGCCATAAAACTTCAAAGAATCGCTTTTAATGTATCCCTTCATAAAGCCTTCTAGGTCATTATTGCTCCAGGCAATTTCTTGATCCTTCATTACTTTTAAGATGGCTGCCTTGTCTTGGGCTTCTGTGTTTTGAGTTTGTGCTTTTTCTTGTGGCGCCAGGTTAGTGTGGTTACTTTTCTCAGCGCAGCTCCAAAGGCTAAAAATAACGATAAGGGAATATACTATTTTCATTGGTAAAGGTTTTTAATAATGAGTCATAAAGTCTTCTTGGAAAACTCCATGGAGTCTAAAGATAAGCTCTTTTGCGTTGTCTATACTAAAGACCATTGGAGGTTTTATTTTAAGCACATTATGATCTGGCCCATCTGTGCTCATTAAAATTTTAAATTCCTTCATTCTATTTGCCAAATAGCTTGCCTGTTCTGGCAATGGGGCTTTTTCTGCATCATTTAATTCTATACCAAGAAATAAACCGGCGCCTCTCACATCACCAATGATGGTAAATTTTTCTTGTAGTTTGTGGAGTTCATTTTTAAGAAAGTTGCCCACTAGTTTTGCGTTTTTTTGTAATTGTTCTTCTTCTATTACATCAAGAACTGCTTTGCCTATGCTGCAGCTCACTGGGTTTCCACCAAAGGTGTTAAAAAACTCCAACCCATTTGCAAAGCCGTTAGCTACCTCCTGAGTACAGGCTACAATTGCCAGTGGGTGCCCATTACCTGCTGGTTTTCCCATCGTTACAATATCTGGAGTAACACCATGCATCTCAAAGCCCCAAAAATGATCGCCCATGCGCCCAAAACCCGTTTGTACTTCATCTGCAATACATAGCCCGCCTGCTGCGCGTACTGTTTTATATATTGCTTTAAAGTATCCCTTGGGCGGTACTATTTGCCCCCCGCAACTTATAATAGATTCTCCCATAAAACCAGCAATACCTCTATCATTAAGGGCAAGACGGTCTATATGTTGTTGCGCGTAATTGCCGTAGATACTTCCTAAGTTATTTTCCTTAGTATGGAGTCCTCTATAGGAGTCTGGCAGGGGTAAAATATGGGTGTGTTCTGGTTTTCCGCTGCCACCTTTACTATCAAACTTATAAGAGCTTATCTGCATAGCAGTTGTTGTATTTCCGTGGTATCCTACCTCAATGGCAAGCATGTCTTTTTGCCCAGTTACGGTTTTGGCCATACGCAGTGCGAGTTCTGTGGCTTCGCTTCCAGAGTTTACAAAATGTAGCACGGACAGCGCTGGAGGTAATTTTTCAAGTAGTGCCTTGGCATATGCAATGATGTTTTGGTTGAGGTACCGCGTGTTTGTGTTAAGAAGCGCTATTTGCTCTTGTGCAGCTTTAACTACTGCTGGATGTTCATGCCCAACATGCGCTACATTATTTACGGTATCAAGGTATTTCTCTCCCCAGGTGTCTATTAAATAAGCGCCATCTCCACGCACTATATTTAGAGGTTCTTGATAAGATATACTTAAGCTTTTTCCTAAATGTTTTTTTCTGAAATCTAAGATTTCTGAACTCGGAGCATCATACTGTGTATGTAGTTTTGGGTTTTTAAACAATAGGTTAGGATCTGGGCAAATACTTTTCCAAACTTGCATTTGTTTTGGAAAGGCTACCCCAGGAAAATCTTGGGTATTGTCAAGCATAGAGAGCATGATTTGAAAATGTAAATGGGGAGCCCATTGGCCATTTTGTAGAGGGTTACCTAATGCCCCAATTCTGTCTCCTTTTTTTAGCAGATCACCAACGCTATGTGCTGCTACACTTGCCTTACAAAGGTGTCCATAAAGGGTGTAAAAAACCAGGTCGTCCTCATTGTGTTTTAAAATAACAAGCCCGCCGTACTGCTTGCTCTCTGGGTTATAAGAGGCCACAACAACTTCTGCCTTAAGGGGCGTATGCACAGGGGTTTTCGATGGCAACCAAAAATCTATCCCTAGGTGTAGTGTCCTGTTTTGAGCGGCTTGATTTGCTTGTTTTTCATAGCTTTTTGTGGTGTATATGGGCCGCGGTTCTAGATAGCCTCCAGCAATGAGTTTGGTAGGATGCTGTTTTTGAATTTGATTTATTTTAAATGCAAACAAATCCAAATCATTAAAGGACTCTTTCCCGCCAATCCATGGGCTAGATATTTTTAAATCTAGCAGATGTAAGTCTGTTTTTAAAACCTGTGAAGGGAAAATATCTGTTAGGGTAAAGCTATTGTTTTTAGCCCATGTTTTAAATGCAATTTCATCTGGGTGCGCCTTAAAACCGCAAACACTTCTAAAGCTATAGCTTGCAAATTCTGGATTAATGTCCTGCCATTTTTCAAGCAGTTGCCAAGCGGGTTGCTCACTAATGCTATGATAGGTGTTGGTAGTGTCTTGTTGTTTTCTTAGGGCTGCTTTTGTTACTGTTGTAACAAGGCGCATGGCCACCAGGGCATACAAGCAGTGTAGTTCATTTTCTGTAAAACGATAGTGCGCCCCATAGCCCTGTAATATCTCAAGTGCAGCCTCTAGTGGGTCTGGGACCTGCATTGCGCCATAGGCTATTGTAATGGCAACATCGTTAATGGTTTGGGAATAGGTGGTATCTCCAAAATCTATAATGCCTGCAATCTCAAGATTCTTAAGATTGTTTGATATTATAATATTATAATCATTCACATCTGCGTGGATGGTGCTTTTTGGAAGTGTTTTGTGACAGGATTCTATGGCTTTAAATAGCGATTGAAATCTTTTTATAAGGGTACGTTTTTCTCCCTTAAAAAGCATCGTGTGCTTAGAGCTCCAAGATGCATTTGCTAGATCCCAATTAGAATCACTTTGCCTTGGATTTGGCGCAAAGTCTAGCAAGGCTTTTGTGAGGGCTCCTGCTTTGTGTCCTAAATCATGCCTTAACACGCTGGTTTTAGGGTTTATGGTCGCCCAAAGCCTTCCTTGCACATAGGTAATCAAACGAATGTGATATTGGGCGCCGTGCATTGTTATTGTTGTGCATAGATTTCCTTTTTTATTTGGAAGTATCTGTGGCAAGGCAAGGGGTAGTTCTTTTTGAGATAAAAAATAAAGTACTTTATTTTGGGTCTCGAGTCTTTTGAGGTTTGCTGATGATATTTTTAACACATAACAGGTACTTGCCGTTGTGATTTTAAAATTAAAATCTTCATCTCCATCAAGCACACTGACATCACCCGTAATTAAGAAGTGGGTTTTGGCTATAGTTACTGCTTGTGAAATAGAAATACCATGCATATCTTGAAATCTTATCCTCACAAATCTAGTGAAATATACTATTTAACAGCCCTAGAAATAAATTTTTAATAGCTTGCAACTACACAATATTGTTACATTTGTTAGTGTAAAAAAAATCATCAAATGAGCGTAGAGAGAGAAGTAAGAAAGAGAGCCCAAGACACTTGTGAACTTTGTGGGCATTCAGAACCAGAAAACTTAGAGGTGTATCTAGTGCCAAAAACTCCAGAGTATATTGATCCCTTAGACACCTCCATCTTGGTCTGTGTAAACTGCTCTTGTGAGTTTGAGGTAGAAGAGCGAAATGAAAATCACTGGCGTTGTTTAAATGACAGCATGTGGAGCACAGTGGCACCAGTGCAGATAATGGCATGGCGTATGTTGCATCGCTTAAAATCTTTTGGTTGGTCTCAAGATCTGCTAGATATGATGTACATGGAGCCCCAAAACCTAGAGTGGGCTGCAGCCCAGGGTGATGCCGAAGATAAAGCAGATGCCTTAGTGCATAGAGACGCAAATGGTGTTGTTTTGCAAACGGGGGACTCTGTAGTACTTATTAAAGATTTGAAAGTAAAAGGATCTAGCATGGTTGCCAAACAGGGTACTGCCGTGCGGCGTATTTCATTAGATCACGAGAATGACACCTTTATAGAAGGAAAAGTAGACGGGGTACAAATTGTACTTATTACCGAATATGTAAAAAAATTGTAAGTATTTTAACTACCATAAAAGCCCTGCTAGTTTTATAACCAGCAGGGCTTTTTATTGCTTTAAGATTTGAGTTTTATTTACTCATTTGAGTAAAGTAATGGTAAAACTGAGGAATGGTTTCTATTCCTTTTAAGTAATTCCAGACACCAAAATGCTCATTAGGAGAGTGTATGGCGTCACTATCTAGACCAAAGCCCATTAAGATAGTTTTACTTTTTAGTTCTTTTTCAAACAAAGCAACAATTGGAATACTTCCTCCACTGCGCTGCGGAATTGGTGTTTTTCCAAAGGTGCTCTCGTAGGCCTTACTCGCTGCTTTATATCCAAGACTATCTATAGGAGTAACATAAGCTTGCCCCCCATGGTGTGGGTTAACTTTTACAGTAACTCCCTTTGGAGCAATACTCTCAAAATGATTTTTAAACAGTGTTGTGATTTCTTTCCAGTTCTGGTCTGGAACAAGGCGCATCGATATTTTTGCAAAAGCTTGGCTTGCAATTACAGTCTTGGCACCTTCACCGGTGTAGCCTCCCCAGATACCATTTACATCAAGTGTGGGACGTATACTGTTTCGCTCATTGGTGGTGTAGGTTGCTTCTCCATAGGTGTCTTCAATCCCTATTGATTTGCAATATGCTTCCTTGCTAAATGGAGCTTGGGCCATTTTGGCTCTTTCTGCCTGAGATAGCTCCTCTACATCATCATAAAATCCTGGAATTGTAATGTGGTTGTTCTTATCGGTTAAAGATGCAATCATCTTGGTTAATACATTGATAGGGTTTGCAACAGCACCTCCATACAAACCGCTGTGCAGATCTCTATTTGGCCCTGTAACCTCCACCTCCACATAACTTAAACCGCGCAGACCGGTTGTGATACTTGGAATGTCATTAGCAATCATACCTGTGTCACTAATTAAGATCACATCATTAGACAATTTTTCTTGGTTTCTTTCTACAAACCAACCAAGGCTTTCGCTACCTACCTCTTCTTCTCCCTCAATCATAAATTTAACGTTACAGGGTAGTTGACCGGTTGTTGTCATGTATTCCATGGCTTTTACATGCATGTACATTTGGCCCTTATCATCACAACTACCACGAGCAAAAATAGCTCCTTGAGGATGTAGCTCTGTTTTTTTGATAACTGGCTCAAAAGGTGGGCTGTCCCACAATTCTATTGGGTCTGGTGGTTGTACATCATAATGACCATACACCAATATAGTTGGAAGTGTTGGGTCTATTATCTTTTCTCCGTACACAATAGGGTACCCTGGAGTCTCGCATATTTCTACGTGGTCACAGCCTGCTTTTTCAAGGCTAGATTTTATGACATCTGCTGTTCTAATAACATCACCAGCATAGGCTTTGTCTGCAGAAATACTAGGTATTTTTAATAATGCTATTAACTCGTCTATAAATCTGTCTTTGTGTTGGACAATATAAGGTTTGGCACTTTTCATCAGTAGTTTGTATTTTAAAATTTCAGATGCTAATAAGGGTGTATTTTCTAATAAAATATAAAGGTAATTAAAAGCATTATTTCTTTATAAAGATTGTTTGTTAATTATAACAATTATGTATATTTGCCGACCCAAAGCTAATATATTGCTTTGGCCAAGGTCTGCGGATGTGGTGGAACTGGTAGACATGCTAGACTTAGGATCTAGTGCCGCAAGGCGTGCAGGTTCGATTCCTGTCATCCGCACTTAAATTTAAAAAGCGCTGTATTTTATACAGCGCTTTTTTTTGTTTTCAAACACGGGCATAAATCATAGTTTTTTTCAAACTACCTTACCCTAAAGCCCTGAGTTTTTGATAAAATAAAACTTAAAAATCACTCCTTCTAGATTTGTTTTATGTTGGGTGTTTTGCTTGTGACATCTAGTAATTTGATATATCTTTGCACGCTCATAAATGCAGGCTATATCTCTTTATTTATGAGCTATTTAAATTAAAATTTACAATACAATGGATATCAAAAAGAAAGATGTTGATGCGTTAAATGCAGTAGTAACCGTAGTAATCTCAAAAGATGATTACCAAGACAAGGTAACTAAGGTATTAAATAACTACAAGAAAACAGCAAACATACCAGGTTTTAGAAAAGGACATATCCCAATGGGAATGGTCAAAAAACAGTATGGTAAAGGCGTTTTAGTAGAGGAGGTAAATAAACTATTACAAGAAGGGTTACATAACTTTTTGACCCAAGAAAAATTAGATGTTTTAGGAAACCCACTTCCTACAAACGAAACAGAAATAAACTGGGATAACGATGAATTTACTTTTGAGTTTGATCTAGGGTTGTCTCCAAGTTTTAAGGTAGATGTTGCTAAAAAATCAGTTACTGCCTATAAAATTGTTGCAGACAAAGAAATGCTTGACAACCAAGTAAAATCTATCCGCAAGCAATACGGGACCTTAAAGTCTAAAACCGAGGCAGCAAAAGCAGATGAGATTACGGGTACTTTTACCAACCCAGAGAAAGAGATAGATAAAAGCACGACCATAGAGCTGGACAGCTTGAAAGGGAAAACGCAAATAAAAGCCTTGATTGGAGCAAAACCTGGTGATGTTGTTTCTTTGAAAACAAAAGGCATGTTTGCCCAAGAGCAAGACAATCAAAAACACTTTGGTGTTTCTGCAGAAGATGCAAAGGGGCTATCTGTAGATGTTTCTTTTAAAATAGAAGAAGTGAACACCCGTGAGATGGCAGATTTAAACCAAGAGTTGTTTGACAAGCTGTTTGGAGAAGGGAATGTAACCTCAGAAAAGGAACTTAAAGAAAAGATCAAAGAAGATGCAGAGAAGCAATTTGCACAACAAAGTGATCAAAAAATGCTCAATGACGTTGTAGAGTCTTTAATTGAAAACACAAAATTTGACTTACCTAAAGACTTTTTGGAGCGTTGGATACAAGTCTCTGGAGAAAACCCAATGACCCCAGAAGAGGCCAAGGCAGAATATGCCCGCAGCGAAAAAGGATTGCGCTACCAGTTAATTGAGGGAAAACTAAGAGCAGAGCATAATTTGCAAGTAACCTTTGATGAGTTGAAGGCATACGCTCTTGAGATGATAAAAGGACAAATGGCTCAATTTGGACAGCTTGACCCTAGTGAAGAAGAACTAAATAATATTGCTTCAAGAATTATGTCAAACCAAGAAGAGGTAAAGCGTTTGAGTGAACAATTAAACTCTAGCAAACTATTAGATTTCTTTAAGGAAAATGCAAAGCTCAAGACAAAAGAAGTTTCTTACGATAAATTCATTAAAGAGGCGTACGCATAAATCTTTAAAAATTTAGGTATCTTTAGTGTACATTACCGCCAATTAGGCATACAAGATGTTTAGGTATCTTTTTTGTAATGGAATAAACAATATTTAAAACTTTAAGAATAAACAGTTTTATGAACTACGGAGAAGAATTTAAAAAATACGCGATTAAGGACCAGGGCATAAGCAGTACTTATTATGAAAAAATAATGAGTAGCATGTACCCAAGTAACCTTACGCCAAACATAATTGAGGAGCGGCAGATGAATATTGCCATTTTTGATGTTTTTTCACGCCTGATGATGGATAGAATTATCTTTTTAGGTACTGGAATTAGCGATCAAGTTGCCAATATCGTACAAGCGCAATTGCTCTTTTTAGAAAGTGTAGATGCATCAAAGGATATCCAGATATATATCAACTCTCCTGGAGGAAGCGTGTATGCTGGTTTAGGGATTTATGACACGATGCAATTTATAAAGCCAGATGTAGCTACAATTTGTACAGGTATGGCAGCTTCCATGGGAGCCGTATTATTGTGTGCTGGAGAAAAGGGTAAACGCAGTGGTTTGACTCACTCAAGAGTGATGATTCATCAGCCACTTGGAGGAGCCCAAGGACAGGCAAGTGATATTGAAATTACCGCCAGAGAAATCATGACTTTAAAAACAGAATTATACAATATTATAGCCAGCCACAGTGGGCAAAGCTATGATAAGGTATATGAGGATAGTGATCGTGATTACTGGATGAAGTCAGACAAGGCTTTGGAGTACGGTATGATTGACGAAATATTAAAAAGAGGATAATACAAACAGCAATTCATGTCAAAAGAGGTTTTAGAATGTTCTTTCTGTGGTCGGAAAAAAGTAGACACTAGCTTGCTAATTGCGGGTATAGATGCTCATATTTGCGATCGTTGTATTGAGCAGGCCCACGGGATTATAGTAGAGGAAGCCTCGCAAGTGGGTGATGAAGATCTAAGTAAAGACGTGATGCTTAAAAAGCCAAAGACAATCAAGGCTTTTTTGGATGATTATGTAATAGGGCAGGATCACACTAAAAGAGTGATGTCTGTGGCTGTTTATAATCATTACAAGCGTTTGTTACAGCCAAAAACACAAGACGATATAGATATTCAAAAAAGTAATATCATTATTGTTGGGCAAACAGGAACGGGTAAAACATTGGTGGCCAAAACCATAGCAAGAATGCTCAATGTGCCACTGGCCATTGTGGACGCGACTGTACTCACACAAGCAGGATATGTTGGAGAAGATGTAGAAACTATTTTAACACGTTTGTTACAGGCTGCAGATTATAATCTTGAAAAAGCCGAAAAAGGAATTGTCTTTATTGATGAGATAGATAAAATTGCTCGTAAGAGTGACAATCCATCTATAACCAGAGATGTAAGTGGAGAAGGTGTACAACAAGCTCTTCTAAAACTTTTAGAAGGAACTGTAGTAAATGTACCACCAAAAGGTGGCAGAAAACATCCAGACCAAAAATTTATAGAGGTAAACACAGAAAATATATTGTTTATAGCAGGAGGTGCTTTTGACGGTATAGAAAGGCATATCTCTAAAAGGCTTAACATGCAAGCGGTTGGTTTTAGTGCTTCAAAAAAGGAAAGCTCTTTACAAAAGGATGAAATGTTGCGTTACATTATACCTAGTGATTTAAAATCGTTTGGCTTAATTCCTGAAATTATTGGGCGTCTACCGGTTTTAACGTACATGAACCCTCTTGACAAAGGAACCTTGAGGTCTATATTAACTGAGCCTAAAAATGCCATCATAAAACAATACAATAAGTTGTTTGAGATGGACGGCATTGAGCTTGTAGTTACCACAGAAGCACTAGATTTTATTGTAGAGCAAGCTATTATATACAAGTTGGGTGCAAGAGGTTTAAGATCTCTTTGTGAGGCTATCTTAACAGATGCTATGTTTGAAATGCCAGGTACCGATGAGACATTTTTGAGCATTACCCGTAAGTATGCAGAAAAAAAATTAAATAAATCTACCATTAAAAAACTCAAGGCAGTATCTTAATTGGTGTTTTAGTAAAAATAAAAATCGTATCCTTTAATAAGGATGCGATTTTTTTTATTGTGTAAACCTATAGCTATCATACAACAATTAATGGAAGAGCCTAAAAACAAGGCCACTGTATTGAGTGTGGCGCTTATGTGTTTAAATGCAATAATTCTTCTATAAAATCACGTTTATTGGAGAGTCTAGGCACTTTGTGCTGGCCACCTAATTTGTTTTTTTGTTTAAGCCAATCATAAAATAATCTTTGCCGGGCTACATGAACTTTAGGCAAATTAAGAGTTATGTTGTTGAAGCGTTTGGCCTGGTAGTCACTATTAAGGTCCATTAAAGCACTATCGAGGCTCTTTGTAAATAGTGATAGATCTTTTGGTGGGGTTTTAAATTCTATGATCCACTCATGGGCTCCTTTTTCTCTTCCTTCCATAAAAATAGGCGCCGCTGTGTAATCCACGATTTCACACTGCGTGTGTTTTGAAGCCTGTTTTAATGCCGTTTCTGCATTTTCAATTATAAGCTCTTCTCCAAAAACATTGATGTGGTGTTTGGTTCTACCTGTTACTTTTATTCTAAAGGGGCTTATAGAGGTGAAACGCACCGTATCTCCAATTTTATAGCGCCATAAACCTGCATTGGTTGTAATTACAATGGCATAGTTTTTAGCTACCTGTACCTGTTCCAAGGGTATTACTTTCTGTGAAGCGCTTCCATAGGTATCCATGGGTATGAACTCATAAAAAATCCCATAGTCTAACATTAGTAGTAGTTCTTTGTTGGCATTTCTATCCTGGATAGCAAAAAACCCTTCACTGGCATTGTATATTTCATAATACCTGAAATTATCTTTGGGCAGTATGGTGTTATACTGCTCTATGTAGGGATCAAAATTGACACCTCCATGGAAATAAACCTCTAGGTTGGGCCAAATCTCAAAGAGGTTTGATTTGCCTGTTGATTCCAGTACATTATTAAGTAAAACCAACATCCAGGAAGGAACTCCAGCTAGGCTTGTTACATTTTCTTGAATGGTTTGGTCTACAATTGCCTGCATTTTTAGCTCCCAATCTGCCATGAGCGACACCTCATTGTTTGGGGTGCTACTGTATTCTGCCCAAAAAGGCATATTGTCTATAAGTATGGCAGAGAGATCTCCATAAACCGTTGCGTTTTCTTTGTATAATTCTTTGCTTCCTCCTAGACGTAAACTTTTACCTAAAAATAAATTGGCATCAGGATTATTGTTTAAATACATGCACAACAAATCTTTACTAGCAGCATAGTGGCAATGTTCAAGAGAGGCTGAACTCACTGGAATAAATTTACTTTTTGAGTTTGTTGTTCCGCTTGATTTTGCAAACCATTTAATAGGGGTGGGCCAAAAAATATTACTTTCTCCTTTTCTAGCGCGTTCAATTTGTAAATGATTATCCTCATAGGAGGTTACGGGTACTCTTTCTGCAAATTCTCTGTAAGTGCTAATAGAGGCAAAATCATATTGTTTGCCAATTTCGGTGTTTTTGGCAGTATGCAAAAGATGTTCTAGCAATTCATTTTGAACATCAATAGGGTATTTCAAAAAAAGTTCTATTTGGTGAAAACGTTTTTTTAAAAACCAAGATGCTAAAGAATTTACTATGGGTATTGGCATATTTTTGCACTATCTTTAAGGTCTAAATGTACAATTTTATTTTATGCAATTCCAAGGCACATTAACAAAAATGAAAACCGAAATAGGAAGTCCAATCCAATACTACTTGGTATTTGAGAATGATTTTCTACATATAAATCAGCTTCTTGATAAAAAAATAAGCATATCTTTTTTAGGGTATCAGTGCATGAGTTGTAAAAAAGAAAAAAAGATATACCGTCAAGGTTTTTGTTACGATTGTTTTTTTGAAATTCCTCAGGCTGCAGATTGGATCATACATCCAGAAAAAAGCCAGGCGCATCTTGGTATTGAAGACCGAGATTTGGAGTATGAAAAAGCAGTACAACTCAAACCCCATATTGTATATCTTGCAAATAGCGGAAATGTTAAAGTAGGGGTTACCCGTAAAACCCAAATACCAACCCGTTGGATAGACCAAGGAGCTCACAAAGCCCTTGAGATTGCAGAGTTGCCAAATAGGTACCTAGCCGGGATAACAGAGGTTGCTTTAAAAGAGTTTGTTGCAGATAAAACCAATTGGCGCACCATGCTTAAAAATGAAATACAGGAGCAAGACCTATCCTCTTGGCGAGATACATTAAAGCAATATATTCCTGAGCAGGCCTTGCCTTATTTTATTGATAATAAGCAAGAAACAAACCTGGAATTTCCAGTACTTAAATACCCCGTCAAACTCAAAACATTAAACCTTGTTAAAACACCAGCGTATACTGGAACGCTCAAGGGTGTAAAAGGGCAATATCTTATTTTTGATGATGACACTGTTTTTAATGTAAGAAGCAACGAAGGATTTGTTGTATCTATTAATATGTTATAAATTGTCACTCACAATACTTCATCTTTTTTTAAGTACTAACTAGAGGTTAAAACCACACAAAATCATCAAAGAACAGCACACTTTATACTTGGCTTTAGGCACTAATCTAGGGGATAGATTTGAGCACTTACAAAGTGCTGTAAAAGCTATCTTTAACAGGCTAGGAACGATTTCCAAAATCTCTGCAGTGTATCAAACACCCGCTCTTGGTTTTGATGGGGCAGATTTTTTAAACTGTGTGCTTGAGCTACAGACCCGCCATGAGCCTCCGGAGGTCTTGGCTGAAATTTTAAACATTGAAAAGGCATTAGGCAGACAAAGATCCAATAGTGGCGGCTACACCTCACGGGCTATAGACATTGACATTTTGTTTTATGACACCGCTGTTATTAACCAGGATAACCTGCAGGTTCCTCACCCAGAGATTTCTAATAGAAAATTTGTACTACAACCCTTAGTAGATTTGGCACCAGAGTTGCTACATCCTGTTTTTCAAAAAACACTAGCAACACTTCTGTTAGAAACCCTTGATAATAGCGTGATTGAGCAACAATCTAAAACCTTGTCTAACCCCCAAGACGCCTATGACTTTTCAAGGCTGAACTACATTGCAATTGAAGGGAATATTGGTGCAGGGAAAACCAGCTTGTGTCATATGCTTGCCGATGATTTTAATGCAAAACTCATTTTAGAGCGTTTTAAAGACAATCCTTTTTTACCAAAATTTTACCAGGACCAACAGCGGTATGCTTTTGCCTTAGAAATGTCTTTTTTGGCAGACAGGTACCAACAACTTTTGGAAGACATCACACAATTTGATCTTTTTAAAGAATGTGTGGTTGCAGATTATGATGCGTATAAATCTCTCATTTTTGCTAAAGTCACTCTGCAACAGGAAGAATATAATTTATACAAGAAGTTATTCTACCTAATGCACAAAGAGTTGCCCAAGCCAGATGTATACATCTATCTATACCAAAACACCGATCGGCTTTTGGAGAACATTAAAAAAAGAGGCCGCAGTTATGAGAACGCAATAAAGCCAGACTATTTGCAAAAAATCAATGATGGCTATTTGGAGTTTATTAAAAACCAACACAATGACAGCATTAAAATAATTGACATCTCTGGGCTAGATTTTGTAAAAAACAGAAGTGATTACCTGCTACTTTTAGATCAAATTTTCGCCTAATTAGGAATGTCTTAGGCTTTTATTTTACAGAATAAATCCCAAATAACCACCCCACAACTCACAGCAATGTTTAAGGAATGTTTTGTGCCGTATTGAGGAATCTCAATTACCCCATCGCTTTCACTTACCACCTGTTGCTGCACGCCTTTTACCTCGTGGCCCATGACAATAGCGTATTTTTGATTGGGGCTTGTTTTAAAATTTTCTAAAGAAACAGACTCTTGTGCCTGTTCTATACTGGCTATAAAAACTCCTTGGCTTTTTAATTTTTGTATCACATCAAGGGTGTTTTCTGCGTATTCCCAGGCTACACTATCTGTAGCCCCAAGTGCTGTTTTTTGGATGTCTTTGTGAGGCGGTTTTGCCGTAATGCCACACAGGTATATCTTTTCTATTAAAAAAGCATCTGCGGTTCTAAAAACAGAACCAATATTGTTTAGACTCCGTATGTTGTCCAAAATAATGATGAGTGGCGTTTTTTCTGAGCCTTTAAAGCTTTGGGCGTCTATTCTGCCAAGTTCACTATTTTTTAATTTCCTATTTTTCATGTCACAAAAATACTTTTTTTATGCGAGGCTTTCTCTCAAAGAAATATTACTTGGCTTATAGCCTTTCTAAATATGTATAAAAAGCTATTTTTACATTTGTACTAATACTTATACAGATGTCTAAAGCCAAGAAGGTAACCCCTTTAATGAAACAATACAATGCCATCAAGGTAAAATACCCTGATGCGTTGTTGCTTTTTAGAGTGGGAGACTTTTATGAAACTTTTGGCCAGGATGCTGTAAAGGCTGCAGGAATTTTAAACATCACTCTTACCGCAAGAAACAATGGTGGCGAGCAAACACCCTTGGCTGGGTTTCCGCACCATTCTGTAAATACCTATTTGCCAAAACTTGTTATGGCAGGGTGCAGAGTGGCCATTTGTGACCAGTTAGAAGACCCAAAACAAACCAAAACTATTGTAAAAAGAGGCGTTACAGAGCTTATAACTCCGGGAGTTGCCCTAAACGATGGTATACTAGAGGCTGGTTCAAATAACTTTTTGGCTGCGGTTCACTTTAGCCCTGGCAAGGGTGGTACTTTTAAGAATTCTCAGAAAATAGGGGTGTCTTTTTTAGATATTTCAACGGGAGAATTTTTAAGTAGTGAGGGAAACGCCGCATATGTAGATAAGCTATTACAAAACTTTAACCCTAGCGAGGTGATTTTTAGTAAACAAAAAAGAAAGCTATTTTCTGAGACCTTTGGAGATAATTTTCACGTGTTTCATCTAGAGGATTGGGTATTTCACAAAGATTACGCCCTAGAGACACTGCACAAACATTTTGACACTAAAAACTTAAAAGGCTTTGGGGTTGATCATCTTGAGCACGGTACTATTGCCAGTGGAGCCGCCTTGCATTATCTAGCAGAGACCCAGCATAATAAACTAAAACACATTACTAAAATAGCGCGTATTGCAGAAGATCAGTACGTGTGGATGGACCGTTTTACCATACGCAATCTAGAGCTGTATCACAGCCACCAACAAAACGCGGTAACACTTTTGGATGTTATAGATAAAACCATCTCACCTATGGGCGGCCGCATGTTAAAGCGGTGGATGGCCTTACCCCTTAAAAATAAGGAGGCTATCACAAGGCGTCATGAAGTGGTTAGTTACCTGCTAGAGCACAGCCAGGAGCTAGACAAAATCCAAACCAATATAAAACGCATTGGAGATTTGGAGCGTTTGATATCAAAGGTGGCTACCTTAAAAATTAGCCCACGAGAGGTGGTGCAATTAAAAAATTCTTTGGAGGCTATTGTGCCTATAAAACAGCTTTCTCAAAACAGCGATAACCCATCACTTGCCTTGTTGGGCGAGCAGTTAGAGCTGTGTGAAGACTTAAGATCTAAAATTAAACAAACCCTAGACGAGCAGGCGCCGGTTCATATTATAAAAGGGAATGCTATTGCCCAGGGATTTAATGAGGAACTGGATGATTTAAGAGCCGTTGCCCAGGGAGGAAAACAATACCTAGACCAGATGCTCGTAAGAGAAACCCAGCGCACCGGCATAAGCTCTTTAAAGATTGCCAGTAACAATGTATTTGGGTACTATATAGAGGTGCGTAACACCCACAAAGATAAAGTACCTCCAGACTGGACCCGCAAGCAAACCCTTGTAAGTGCAGAGCGGTACATCACAGAGGAGTTAAAACAATACGAGACAAAAATTTTAGGCGCCGAGGAAAAAATTGCCGTCTTAGAGCATACCATATTTAATGAACTGCTGGAGTGGATGCTTACCTACATTGCCTCAGTGCAGCAAAATGCTAAGCTCGTTGCAGAGCTAGACTGCCTTTGTAGTTTTGCCCTGCAAGCAAAACTGTCAAACTATACCAGGCCTGTTTTTGACGACACCACAGATTTGGAGATAATAGAGGGGCGCCATCCAGTGATAGAAAAGCAACTGCCGCCAGATGCTCCATATATAAGTAATGATGTTTTTCTAGACCAACAAGGCCAACAAATTATCATGATTACGGGGCCAAACATGAGTGGTAAGAGTGCTATTTTAAGACAAACCGCTCTAATTGTACTGCTGGCTCAAATGGGGAGTTTTGTGCCTGCTACAAAGGTGCGCATGGGTGTGGTAGATAAAATATTTACGCGCGTTGGGGCCAGTGATAACATCTCTATGGGAGAATCTACCTTTATGGTAGAGATGAATGAAACCGCAAGTATCCTAAACAACCTAAGTGCTCGTAGTTTGATACTTCTAGATGAAATAGGGCGGGGTACCAGCACCTATGATGGTATATCTATAGCGTGGGCTATTAGCGAATACTTGCACGAGCATCCAAGCAAGGCTAAGGTTTTATTTGCTACCCATTACCATGAAATTAATGAGATGGCAACAACCTTTGACCGCATAAAAAACTTTACAGTCTCTGTAAAAGAACTAAAGGATGATGTGTTGTTTTTAAGAAAACTCGTCCCGGGTGGGTCTCACCATTCTTTTGGAATTCATGTGGCAAAAATGGCAGGAATGCCTCAGGAGGTTTTACGCCGGGCCAATACAATTTTAAAAAGATTAGAGAAAACGCATTCTTCTGAGGCGTTGAGTGATACTGTTACCAAACTAACTGATGCGCAAATGCAGCTTAGTTTTTTTAATCTGGATGATCCTTTACTGGAAGAATTAAGAGACCAAATCACTGAGCTTGATATAGATACCCTAACTCCTGTGGAAGCTTTACTAAAGTTAAACGAAATAAAAAGAATGCTGCAGCCACCCTCTGGAGAGACCCCTAAAAAATAAGATGAAATTTTTTAATAAAAAGGGTTGATTTTTATCTAAAAATTTTAAATTTGCACCCGCTTTACTATTGAAGCATGATCATTAAATTTGAGATTAGTTTTTACTAATTTCTTTGAATTGCGAAAATAGCTCAGCTGGTAGAGCGCCACCTTGCCAAGGTGGAGGTCGCGGGTTCAAATCCCGTTTTTCGCTCTATACTATACCAATGCTGAAGTGGTGGAATTGGTAGACACGCTGGACTTAAAATCCAGTGAGCAGTAATGCTCGTATGGGTTCAAG
>ENA-ORCY01000094-ORCY01000094.1-marine-metagenome-genome-assembly--contig:-NODE-94-length-68246-cov-4.368599_pt1 | contig 68246 bp, 61 predicted proteins | sample MGYA00248634_ERZ508507 | MGnify/ENA primary metagenome ERZ508507 (study PRJEB26178, sample SAMN06266269) | marine metagenome | isolation source: Columbia River Estuary | place: USA:Columbia River Estuary... | reverse complement strand
CTGCAAAGATTTTTTAAATACCCTGCCAAAAAACCAACTTAAATCTGGATATGCCGAAGTTATCAAACATGGTATCATTGATTCAAAAAGTTATTGGGATAAAATTAAAATTTTTAACGAATTAAACATTGACGAAATCGATGCTATTATTTGGGAATCGGTGTTAGTCAAAAATAACATCATCACCATTGATCCATTTGAAAAAAACATAAGAAAAAAACTCACTTTTACATTCCGTAGAAGAAGCACGCCACTGATGTTAAAATAAGGCAAAGTCTTTTGACACATAATATGACGCACCATACGCTGGCACTACACGCATTACTGGTATTCTTTGTTCTATCTCAATAAGAAGTTCGCCTCTCAAGTCAAAACTAACTTCTGCTTTTTTCACTGAGGGCATTTGTTGAATAAGCTTCTCAATGGTAGGCAAGGATAAATTAGCCTGTGATATACCCAATAAACCGCCTACATACCACCTATTAAGTTGATTGTTAATTAAGCGCTTAGTAACTAATTGCTTTTCAATAGGCGCATCTATTTCTATGGTTATTTTTTCGCAAATTTGTTTATTCTGATTTTGTTTTAAAACCACAAAAAGAGCGATAAGTAAGATCACCGAAACCAGATAAAGTAACTTTCGTATATATGGATTTCTTTTAATCGGCATAATACTCTTTTAAGGGTAAAACAAGTCTGTCAATATCTCCAGCACCCAAGGTAAGAAGCACCTCTACCTGATGATTTTTAAGTGTATTTATTACTTCCTCTTTAGCCACACATTGCGCATTAGACAAATCTACCATTGCTAGCACTGCTTCCGAGGTAACACCAGCAATAGGCAATTCTCTAGCGGGATAAATGGGTAATAAAAGTAAGTCATCTACTTGCGAAAGTTCATAGGCAAAATCTGCCATAAAATCCTGGGTACGACTGAATAAATGAGGCTGAAAAATAGCTGTTATCTTTTTGTTTGGATATAATTCTCTTACCGACGAAATAATGGCCCGCAACTCGCTAGGATGATGTGCATAGTCATCAATATAAATTACTTTTTCGGTCGTTAAGATATACTCAAAACGTCTTTTTATTCCTTTAAAGTTTACTAAACCTGCTATAATAGACTCCAATGGTACGCCAGCTTGACGGGTCATTAGAGCCGCCCCAATCGCATTCTCTAAGTTGTGTTGTCCGGGTATGTTTAAGTACAAATCTTCAATTGGATCTTCACCCAAATTATTGCGAATACTAAAATGAGTTCCTTTACCACTTCTGCTTTTTATCATTGCATAATAATCTGCATTTGTGTTTGATGCCGAATACGTAACTCCAGTGATTAAATGCTTGCTACCATATGCCACAAAAACATTGTTTTTATCTGAAACTAAGCTAGCAAAATCTTGATAAGATTTTTCTAGTTCTTCTTGTTTACCGTAAATATCTAGGTGATCTGCATCGGTACTTGTAAACACCGCATATTGTGGTTTGAGTTGCAAAAATGAGCGATCAAACTCATCAGCCTCTGTTACACTCAGGTGCTGACTTGGCGCTGACTGATAATAATAATTACTGGCTAAGTTTGTACTAATGCCACCCAAAAAAGCTGAAAAATGCATGTTAGAATGCTGTAAAATAGTGGCAACTATACAAGAAGTTGTTGTTTTGCCATGCGTACCAGCTACACTTAAATTTTCTGTTTGAGCGGTAACCATGCCTAGCACTTCAGCACGTTTTTTAAGCTCAAAACCCTGCTCTTTAAAAAAATTAAATATTTTGTTATCTCGGGGAATAGCGGGAGTGTACACCACCAAGCTTTCTACCTTATTTTCAAGTATAATGCTTGGAATGCTTACCACATCATCTATAAATGAAATTTCAATCCCCTCATCAATAAGTGTATGAGTAAGTGGCGATGGCGTTTTGTCATACCCCACTACCATAACGCTGGCATTATTAAAAAACCTCGCCAATGCACTCATGCCTATACCGCCGATGCCTAAAAAATATATGTACTTAGGGTTATCCAAGGTCTTTCATAATTTCGTTAACTATACTTTCTGCTGCATTGGGCTTCCCTAGTTTAATGATTTCTTTGGAAAGCATATCCAGTTGCGATTGATTCCGGAGTAACTCCAAGAGCATATCCGCTATATTCTCTGTGGCTTCTCCATCTTTACATAAGAGAGCTGCACTTTTCTGAACCAAACTCATGGCATTTTTAGTCTGATGATCTTCAGCCACAAAGGGTGATGGAATAAAAATAGTGGGTTTACCTAGCGCCGCTAGTTCCGATACAGACATGGCTCCAGCCCTGCTTATGACAACATCTGCACATTGATAAGCCAAGTCCATGCGTTGTATAAATGCGGTTCTAGTTCCCCAACTAAAGTCACCAAATTCACCGGAGAAGTTTTTACCCGTTTGCCACAAAAGCTGAATTCCGGCATGCTCCATTTTCTCTAAGTTTGCCATAATAGCTTCGTTTATGGTTCGTGCACCAAGACTTCCTCCTACTACTAAAACAGTTTTTTTATCGTTTGCCAATCTAAAATAATCCCTTGCCTCACTTTGACTAGCGGTATCTGCAAGCAAGTCTTGTCGTATTGGATTACCCGTAACTACTATTTTTTGGGCAGGGAAAAATAGCTCCATGCCATCATAGGCCACACATATTTTTCGGGCAATATTTTTAAGCAACTTGTTAGTTACCCCTGGATAGGAATTTTGTTCTTGCAAATAAACGGGCACACTCATTTTACTAGCCATATAATTAAGCGGTCCACTTGCGTAGCCTCCTACCCCAACCGTAAATGTGGGTTTAAATGCTTTAATAATTCGGTAGGATTTCAATAAGCTAAAAATCACCTTAAATGGGAGCATAAGGTTCTGTAAACTCCAACTTCTCTGAAAACCCGAAATCCAAAGTCCATGAATTTTATATCCTGCTGCTGGAACTTTTTCCATTTCCATTCTACCTGAGGCTCCTACAAATTCGATTGCAGCGTCTGGATACTTTTTCATTATTTCATTGGCAATTGCTATAGCAGGGAATACATGCCCCCCAGTGCCTCCGCCAGATATCAATACACGTAATTTATTCTGCATCTTCCTTATCTGTATATACGGTTCTACTTGCACTTAGTATGATACCAAATGCTATACTTACAAATAATATAGAGGTACCTCCCCTACTTACGATAGGCAGAGCCAACCCTGTAACGGGCAAAATATTTACAGCAACACCCATATTAATCAACGCTTGCACCACCAAGCTAAATGAAAGTCCAATAGCCAATAGTGCCGCTAGTGAATTTTCTGTTCGTAAGACGATACTAAATGCACGATATAGCAACGTCATGTAAAGTAACAGTAAAAACAACCCTCCCGCGTAGCCATACTCTTCTATAATAATAGCATAGATAAAATCTGCAAACGGAGAAGGTAAAAAATTCTTTTGTCGACTTCGGCCTGGGCCTGTGCCAAAAAGCCCTCCACGTGCCACAGCTATCTTTGCCTGTCTACTTTGGAAACTGCCCCCGTCATCACTGCCATTGCTAAACGCTTCGATCCGTGACTTCATGGTAGCAATCCTACCAAACTGCACGTCCGTATTCATAACGTATGCAAACAAGCCTCCAAGAACCAGCACACCAATTCCTAAAAGTAAGCCGATTTGTTTCATTGGTATTCTACCTAAAAAAAGTACCAGCATACTCGTTAAAAAAAGAACTGCAGATGTAGAAAAATCTTCCGGAAATATAAGGACACAAACCAGGAGTATCCAACCTAATATGGGCAATAATGTTTTCTTAAAATCATGTACTTCACCCTGCCGCTTAGCCATAAATCTAGCTACAAAAACTATTAAAGCCAGCTTCGCAAAATCAGAACTTTGAACCGTAAGTCCGCCAGGTATTGATACCCATCTACGTGCTTCGTTTATCTCAAGACCGAAGAAAAGGGTGTAAATTAAAAGAGGAACAGCCAAATACAACATAATCTGGCCAATACGTGAGTAATATTGAATATTTATAAGATGCGTAAGCCACATTGTTGCTAAACCAAAACCCAACAATGAGACATGCTTTATAAGGTAGTACTCTGTATCTCCGCCACGGTCTTTGTATGCCAAAGTACCAGTAGATGAATACACGGCCATAACCCCTATTACAGAGAGCGCCAAAACGACAAACCATATTACAGGATCGCCCTTTAAGTATTTACCAAAAAGCTCTTTCACGCGCTAACTTATAAACCTCTAACTGCTCTTTTAAACTGATTACCTCTATCTTGATAGTTCTCAAACAAATCAAAAGAAGCACATGCAGGAGAAAGAAGTACTGTTTCTCCTTTTTCACCTAAACTATACGCAATTCGAACCGCTTCCTCTGCTGAATTAGCGTTAATCATCATGTCCACATCTTTACGAAATGCTTGATGTAACTTCATATTATTTACTCCAAGACACACAATTATTCTTACTTTTTCTTTAACCAAAGGGCTAAGAGATTCGTAATCATTTCCTTTATCAACGCCACCTGCTATCCAGATAATCGGATCTTCTACGCTTTCAAGAGCATACCAAGCTGCATTTACATTGGTAGCTTTACTGTCGTTTATAAAGTTAATGCCCTTCACCTTTGCTACATACTCCAGTCTGTGCTCTACATTTTTAAAATCAGAAAGACTTTCTCTGATGCTCTCTTTTCTAATCAGCAAAGAATTGGCGATAATAGACGCTGCCATAGAGTTGTAAGTATTGTGCTTACCTGCGATTGTTAATTGATTTACGGCCATGTTAAATTCAGTTTTTGGTTTGTTAAGTTTTATGTTGATTTGATTATCTGCTACCCAGGCTCCTTCTTCCAACGGACCACCATCATAGGTGAATGGTATAAGCTGAGCTTCGGTAATGTGATTTTTAAGTTGATTTTTAATCACCTCATCATCAGCACAGTAAATAAATTTCTGCGCAGAGGTTTGATGATTATTTATTCTAAACTTAGACTCAATGTATCCTTGAAAAGAATCATATCTATCTAAATGATCAGGAGTGATATTTAGTAATACTGCGTAATCCAATCTTACGGTATGCATACCGTCAAGCTGAAAACTGCTCAGTTCGAGCACATAGTATTCATGGTTTTCTTCGGCAACCTGTTTTGCAAAACTGTAACCTACATTACCCGCTAAACCTACTTTGAGCCCTGCTTTTTGTAGCAAATGGTGAGTAAGAAGTGTCGTGGTTGTTTTCCCATTGGTTCCTGTAATACCGATAAGTACTGCGTTGGTATATGCGGCTGCAAACTCTATCTCTCCTTCAATCTGTATATTTTGATCTGCAGCTTGCTTTAATATAGGAACGGTATCTGCTATCCCTGGGCTTTTAACTATTTTAACAGAAGAAAGTATCTTCTCCACATCGTGACCACCTTCTTCATAGGCAATACCATATTTCTCAAGCTCGGCTTTGTATTGTGGTTTTATTTGACCATAGTCAGACACCCACACATCAAAACCTTCTTTCTGAGCTAAGATGGCCGATCCAACACCGCTTTCACCGGCACCTAATATGGAGATAAGGTTACTCACGTTTATCTTAATTTGAAAGTGATGATGGTAAAAATGGCTAGCATAATGCCTACTATCCAAAATCGGGTAACTATTTTAGGCTCGGCATAACCAAGTTTTTGATAATGGTGATGTAAAGGAGACATCAAGAAAACACGTCTTCCCTCGCCATATTTCTTTTTAGTATATTTAAAATAGCTTACCTGAATCATGACACTTAGATTCTCAGCTAAAAAAATACCGCAGAGTATAGGCAAGACCAATTCCTTGCGAATCATAAGTGCTAACACAGCTATAACTCCACCCAAAGCGAGACTACCTGTATCACCCATAAATACTTGAGCAGGAAAACTGTTATACCATAAAAATCCAATACACGCACCAGCAAACGCTGCCGCATAAATCACCAATTCTCCTTGATTAGGAATAAACATTATTCCCAAGTAGTCCGAAAAAATAAGGTTACCACTTATAAAGGCCAATACCGCCAGCGTAACTCCAATAATTGCCGAACTCCCTGCGGCAAGACCATCTATACCATCGGTTAGATTTGCTCCGTTAGAAACCGCAGTGATAATAAAAATAGCGACTAACATATACACCACCCAAGCCCATTTATTAGCACCTTCATCATCCATCCAAAACAGCAGTTTCGAATAGTCTATTTGGTGTGTTTTCAAAAAGGGAAGTGTAGTGGTTGTACTTTTTACATCCTGAAAATACATCAACTGTCCATTAATCTCTTTTACCTCTGCTCCCGCTGGAGCCTCACTTACTGTGTCAATTTTATATTGCTCACGTACAACCACATTATCATTAAAATGTAGAACTAAGGCCACAATAACTCCAAGTCCGATTTGTCCAATTACCTTAAACTTACCCGCCAATCCGGCTTTATCTTTCTTGTATATTTTTATATAATCATCTATAAAACCAATTACACCTAGCCAAATAGTGCTAAAAATCATTAGCAACACATACACATTATTTAACTTAGCAAAAAGGATTGTTGGGATAAGAATAGCGGCTAAAATGATTAACCCTCCCATAGTTGGGGTACCTTTCTTAGCCTCTTCGCCATCCAATCCTAGCGTTCTGATTGTTTCGGCCGCTTGAAGATTTCTAAGTTTTTCAATTAAACTTTTGCCAAAAAGCAAGGAGATAACCAACGAAATAATAACCGCCATTGCCGCTCTAAAAGAGATATATTGAAATACTCCGGCCCCTGGTAAATTGTAATTTTGTTGCAGATAATCGAATAAATGATACAGCATTAGTCTTTTATTAATTTTAAGTTTTTGGTAATAATCGCCTTATCGTCAAATGGGTGTTTTACTCCATTTATATCTTGGTATGTTTCGTGCCCTTTTCCCGCTACGAGTATTACGTCGTCTGCATTACTAAGGCTTATAGCCGTTTTTATAGCTTCTTCTCTATTTACTATTTTAAGTACTTTTTTGAAATACCGAGGTTCAACACCTAGCATCATTTCTTCTATTATGGCATCTGGGTCTTCAGACCGTGGATTGTCTGAAGTAAGAATAACTCTATCGCTGGCCATGCAGGCTATACGAGCCATTACAGGCCGTTTCTCTCTATCTCTATCTCCGCCGCATCCTATTACCGTAATTAATTGCTCATTTTTGGTACGGATTGCATTGATAGTGTCTACCACATTTTGAAGTGCGTCTGGAGTATGCGCATAATCAACTATAGCAGTTACACCTCCTTGTTGTATACTTTGAAAACGACCATCCACACTATTAATGGCGCTTAAAGCCGTTACTATATCCAGGTGTTCTTTACCCAATAAAAATGCGACAGAATAAACAGCTAATACATTATAAGCATTAAAATTACCTACCAATCTTAACCATACTTCAGATCCATTAATATCTAAAAGCATTCCGTTAAAATCACTTTCGATAACCTTAGTTTTAAAATCAGAAACCGACTTTAAACTATAGGTGTATTTGGTAGCTTTAGTATTTTGCATCATGACCAAGCCGTTCTTATCATCTTTATTTACCAGTGCAAATGCATTGAGCGTTAACCCATCAAAAAGTCTTTTCTTGGTATATAAATAATCTTTAAAATCAGTATGATAATCTAAATGATCGTGTGTGATGTTCGTGAAAACCGCACCATCAAATTCTAGTCCCGCTGTTCTTTTCTGATGCAATGCGTGTGAACTCACTTCCATAAACGCATATTCACAACCTGCATCTACCATCTCTGCAAGCAATTCATTGATGCGAATGCTGTTTGGAGTGGTATGTGTAGAAGCCGTATCTGTTCCGTTTATACTATATTTAATAGTAGAGAGTAAGCCACTTTTATGACCTAAATTCATAAAGCACTCATATAGCATAATAGCGATAGAGGTTTTGCCATTAGTTCCGGTTACTCCTATTAGTTTTAGGTTATGGCTTGGATTATCGTAAAATTCAGAAGCTAAACAACCCAGTGCCTCTGCAGCATCCTCCACCAAAATAACGGTTATTCCTTCTTGTGCTTCTAGAGGTTGTTCGCACAAAATTACCGTTGCTCCTAAAGAAATAGCCTTAGGTATAAATAAGTGACCGTCGGTACTTACCCCTTTTATAGCTGCAAAAACATAATCAGCTTTAACCGCTCTGGAGTCTAGCGTAAGTCCTGCCACCTCTATTTCAATGTCTCCATAAATCGAAATCGGCTTAATTGCTAACAGTATATCGCTTAATGTTCTCATTTTAATTGAATTCTTACACGTTGATTTTTGATAACTCTCACACCCGGATTCGGACTTTGTTCCATCACTCTGCCATAACCTGATATAAGTGGTTTCAACCCTTGCATTTCCAATAAATACATGGCGTCTTTGGCACCCAATCCTTTTACATTTGGCATTATGCCAGTATTTACTACAACATTTTTTGCTGTTCCTTTGGTTGCGTCTATTCTTACTACCTCTCCATCTATCTCTTCATTTAACGAAATATTCAAATACCTACTTAGGATATTAAAATCAGAGACATATCCTGCCGTATAAGTGGGTGCCTTTTTTACACTAGCGTTTACTTCTTGCTTAACACTAATGGTATATATTTTTTCGGCTATTTCCGCAAAAACAGGTGCTGCCACATACGATGCATAAAAAACTCCATTACTCGGTCTATTTATCATCACGTATATACTGTAAGCTGGTTTATCTGCCGGAAAGTGACCTACGAAACTGGCATTGTACAACTTGGTAGTTTGGTAAGCTCCGCCACTTGCAATTTGTGCTGTACCCGTTTTGCCAGCCAGGGCAACTACGTTTGATTTTACGTTACTCGCAGAACCTTCGGTAAATACAGCGGCCGTTAATTTTTTGATTTTATCCGACGTCTCCTTAGAACACACCGTCACTTCTTTTACTTTTTTGTTATTGTCTTTGATCACTAATCCTGCATCAGTAACCTCGTTTACCAATCGTGGCTTAATCATTTTACCATCATTAATAATACCATTATACGCTGCAAGTAATTGAAGTGGAGTATGCTGATTTTCATAACCTATTGCCAACCATGGAAGCGTCAGCTTAGACCAAGAACTACTGCTAGGATGGTTCAAAAAAGGCTTGGGTTCACCCAAGATTTCTATTCCTGTTTTCTTGTCTAAATCTAACGTTTTGAGATGCGCTAAATATTTACTTGGATTCTTATTATAGTTATCAAAAATGATAGATGAAAATGCCACATTACTTGATCTTGCAAAGGCTTGCGTAAAACTCATTTTTTGAAAACGCCCTTTATCGGAGTCTTGCATAGGCTTACCAAAGTAATCTCGCTCACCATTTTGAATATCTAAACTGTCATCTAAATCAATAAGCTCGTCTTCAAAAGCAGCCATTGCAGAAAAAACCTTCCATACACTACCGGGCTCATAACTCTCCCCTATGGCACTGTTGTACTGCTCCACAAACTCACCTGTTTCCGTTACTCTTAAATTAGAAATAGCTTTTATCTTACCCGTCGCTACTTCCATTACAATTACGCTCCCGTGGTCAGCTTTATGTTTTAATAAGGCTTTCTCCAGTGACCGTTGGGTTATTTCCTGAAAATCAATGTTTATCGTAGTATGTACGTCTCTACCATTTTGAGGCTCAAGAAGATTTTCATCATTTACTGGCCTGTAGCCTCCTGAAATTCTCTGAACAATACGCTTACCCTTAACCCCACCGAGATCACTATTATAAGCTCGCTCCAAACCCACGCCCGGATTATCTATTGTGCTATAACCAATAGTCCTATACGCCAATTGCCCGGCTGGTTTTACACGTTTAGTGGTAAGCTCTGAGAGATAGCCTCCTTTGTATCTTCCTTTGTTAAATAAAGGTAATTTTTTGAGCACTTTTTGCTCAGAATAGGTCACTCTTCTTCGTATCAGCGTATACCTGTTTTTATCTCTCCTCGCTCTTAAAAGCATAGTACGATAGTATGAAGCTGTGTTGTCTGGAAAAACCTCTGAGAGACCAATTGCCAATTGATCTACGTATGTCTTAAACGTATCTGAACTTGGAACTGTAGCATCCCAACGTATCTCATAAATAGGCATTGACGTAGAAAGTAAACTTCCGTCATCAGAAAAAATATTGCCTCGGGAAGCAGAAATATCTTGCTGATGTATGGTGATACTATCTGATAAACTCAGCCATTTTTCACCTTCAAGCACCTGCACTTTGAACATTTGAAAAAGAATAAGACCGGCAAAAACGACTACCGCCCCCATACCAAATACCACACGCCACAATATATCTCGCTTGATATTGGTCATTTAGTATTAGGAATTAAGTTAATAGGTCTATTTGGCTCTTTCACCCCTTGATCAGACAATCTTTCTTCGAGATTGGCACGTGATCTATTTTTCATAATCTCCGCCTTTAACGTGATATTTTCAGCACGTAACTCAATAAGATTTTTTTTAGCTGTCTCTATGTCGCGTACAAAATTATCTGTACGATGCGTCAGATATATATACAGCAGAGCTAAGGCAAACAAGAAGCCTAGGTAGTAAATCCATTCGGCAGTAAGGGTAATTTCTTTGTTCGAAGTGGATTTTTTAGTAGCAGCCATTAGATTTTTTCCGCTATTCGTAATTTGGCACTTCTAGCTCTGGTATTGAGCCCTATCTCATCACTCGTAGCCACAACTGGCTTCTTAGTTAACGCTTTGTACACTTGAGGCAAATTGCCAAAATGATCAGTAACTCTATCTCCAGCAACGTTACCTGTTTGTATCAAATTTTTTACAATACGATCCTCCAACGAATGGTAAGACATCACCACCAATCGACCTTCAGGCTTAAGCAACCTTGTAGCTTGCTCGAGCATTTGCTCTAGGGTTCTTATCTCTGCATTTACCTCAATACGAACCGCTTGATATATCTTAGCTAGTGTTTTATTTTTTGTCTTATCATTTAAGAACTTAGACACTGCAACTTCCAAGTCTTCTGTGGTAATTATTTCCTTTACTCCTCTGTAATCAACAATCGCATTTGCTAACATAGATGCTTTATCCAGTTCTCCATAGCTACGTAGAACCTTAGCAAGCTTTGGCTGATCATAGGTGTTTAATACTTGTTTAGCTGAAATCTCAGACTCCGTATTCATACGCATATCCAAATCAGACTCACCAAAACGAAAAGAAAAACCTCTACTACGTTCATCCAAATGATAAGAACTCACACCTAAATCTGCCAAAAGACCATCCAACTGACCCACATTATGATACGAACAAAAATTTTCTAAGTATCTAAAATTAGCTTCGCAAAAAAGCAATCGCTTATCCTCTATGTTATTTCGTAAGGCATCCGCATCTTGATCAAAAACAATTAAGGTACCGTCTTGATCTAACGCATCGAGTATAGCTCGGGAATGTCCACCTCCGCCATAAGTCACATCTACATATGTTCCCTTGGGATTTATGCTTAAGCCTTCCAAACACTCTTTAAGCATAACAGGAACATGATAATTACTCATCCTCACCTCCACTTCCGTTACTTCCGGCTCCACCCAATACATCTTCAGCAAGATCCGCAAAATCATCAGCGTCTACTTCCATCATTTGCTCGTACAAGTGTTTACTCCAGATTTCTATTCTATTGCCATACGCATAAAAAATAGCTTCATTTTTAATTTCTGCGTATTCGCACAACTTCTTAGGCACCAGTAATCTTGAAGCATTGTCTAGCTGCACTTCTGTAGCTCCATTACTGAATTGACGAACGAAAAGACGATGTTTCTTATTAAAGTGATTTAGAGAAGAAAGATTGGTTAATTCTAAATCCCAATCTGCTCGAGTATAAAGAGTTAGGCATTTTTCAAAACCACGATTAACCACCAATTTACTTACCGCATCAGGAGGCAACTGCTTTTTTAAGCCAGCAGGAAGCACCACCCGACCCTTGTCGTCCAGTTTTACTTCAAATTCTCCTATATACAGTGGCTTATCCAATGCTATTAATTTCTTGGAAACAAAAGTATGACGAAATATCCCACTTTCTCCCACATCCTCCCACTTATTTGAAATAAGTATTCCACAATCAATGTTATTAACTTGGCTACTAATGTTTTATGTAGTGGTAGAAATTCCCGTAAATATACAGAATTAGCGTTTATCGACGGTTAATGACTAGATTTTTGAAGGATTTATGCCCAAAGTGGGACAAAATAAGATTACCTCTTTTTCAGAGTACAGAGACTAGAATGACGCATTTTTAAACAAAAAAAAGGCGAGCCATGTGGCTCGCCTTTCAGTTATAAGAATATTAATTTTATCTAATATCTGTAAAATTACTTGAAAGCAGTTTTACAGACAGATCTAAAAAAGAACTGCGTTTTTACTCCATTTGGAGCGTCAGCGCTTATTTTCATCAGTCCTTATCAGATTTTAACGATCGTTGCTTCGTCTATCGTCACGACCTCTTCCGCCGCCACGATTATCTCGTCCGCCGCCTCTGCGATCATCTCTTCCGCCTCTATCACCTTCGCGTTTTTCTCTTGGAGGTCTTTCAATATAGCCTTCTGGTTTCTCGGTAAGTACTTTCATAGAAAGTTTCATTTTCCCGCTACGCTCGTCTATTTCTAATAGCTTTACTGTAACTTCTTGACCTTCAACTAGCGGTGCTTTATCCATGGTTTCTATGCGTTCCCAAGATATTTCAGAGATATGAAGCAATCCTTCTTTACCTGGCAATATCTGTACAAATGCACCAAAATCCATTATTTTGGTAATCTTACCGGTATACTCTGTTCCTGGCTCCGGATCAGTTATAATGCCCATAATCCAAGCTTTTGCAGCTTCTATTGGACCACTTCCTACTCCAGATATTTCTACATTTCCAAAATCACCTTCTTCTTCAATGGTTACAATGGCTCCAGTCTCTCTTTGTATTTCCTGAATCACTTTACCTCCAGAACCGATTACTGCTCCAATTTTGTCTTTTGGAATTTGCATCATCTCTATTTGCGGCGCATGATCTTTTAGGTTTTCATTTGGCTTAGCAATGGTTTTTTCCATTTCACGTAAAATATGCATTCTACCTTCTTTGGCTTGCAAAAGTGCTTCTTCTAAAACATCATAAGAAAGGCCTTCTACTTTCATATCCATTTGACAGGCATAAATTCCGTTTTCATTACCCATTACTTTAAAATCCATATCTCCTAAGTGATCTTCATCACCCAAAATATCTGAAAGAATAGCATAACGACCATCTTTGTCTGCTACCATACCCATAGCAATACCACTTAAACCTGATTTTACTTGAATACCTGCATCCATCATAGCCATACTGCCCGCACATACTGTAGCCATAGAGCTACTACCGTTACTTTCAAGTATATCAGAAACAATACGAAGTGTATAAGGAAAATCATCCGGAAGCATTTTTTTCAAGCCTCTTTCTGCCAAGTTACCATGACCTATTTCTCTTCTACCTGGACCTCTATTGGGTCTAGCCTCTCCTACTGAGAATGAAGGGAAGTTATAATGCAACATAAACTTGCTAAAGTATTTCTCCATAGCGTTGTCTATCATCTGCTGATCTAATTTAGAACCAAGAGTTACTGACGTAAGTGATTGTGTTTCACCTCTTGTAAATAATGCAGAACCGTGAGCAGAAGGCAAGAAATCTACCTCAGACCATATTTGTCTTACTTCATTCAATGCACGACCATCTAAACGATGCTTAAGATCAAGCATCATATTTCTAACCGCTTCTTTCTTAGACTTACCCAGGTATCTTTTTACCATTGTAAGTGTTTCACCATCTGTATCTTCTGCCAATGACTCGATATACTCTTTGTCGATTGCTTTGAATTTTTCAGAACGTTCTTCTTTTACAGAAGGAACTTTTGCTGCATCATAGTATTTTTGATATGTAGCATCAATTACTGTAGTCTTAAGTTCGTCACTATTTGTCTCATGATTATAAACACGTGGAGCTTTACGGCCTCCCATTTGCTCACAAAGAGCAAGTTGTGCTTCACAATCTTTTTTGATGAACTGATGAGCAAACTTAAGTGCTTCTACCATTTCTTTTTCAGAGATACCATTCATTTCACCTTCCACCATATTGATGTCAGCTGCTGTTCCTGCAACCATAAGATCTACATCAGAATTTTCCATTTCTGAAGCAGTAGGGTTTATAACCCATTCGCCATTTATGCGACCTACGCGTGGTGATGATACTGGTCCTTCAAAAGGAATATCTGTAATTGTTAATGCAGCAGAAGCTGCAAGCGCAACCAATGCATCTGGTAAGACATCTACATCAGCAGACATCAATTGAATCATAACTTGCGTTTCCGCGTGATAATCATTCGGAAAAAGTGGACGAAGCGTTCTGTCTACAATTCTACATACCAGAATCTCAGCATTAGATAATCTTCCTTCTCTACGAAGAAACCCTCCTGGAATACGTCCACCTGCTGCGAATTTTTCTTGATAGTCAACAGACATAGGTAGAAAATCTACGCCGTCTCTCGCATCTTTGTTTGAAACTACTGTTGCAAGTAACTTCATTTTGCCTTGGGTAAGTACGACAGCACCATGTGCCTGACGTGCCAATTTACCCGTTTCTAGTGTGACATCTTTGCCATCACCGTAAGATAATTTTTGTGTAAATACGTTCATAATGTTGCGGTTTTTCCGCCAATGTTTTAAAAAATGTTTAATCGCCAGCCCAATGCCAACGGGTTATTATTTTTTGTTCTACATTGTTGAAATTAAAAGCTATGTAAACCAAAGGTCTACATGCGGATAATTATTCGACTTTTGAAAACAAAAAGTATAGATGCACAAAAACATCGGCATTAGCCAATGTAGTTATACATGCTAGTTTCTCAACTATACGAACGGGACTTTTTTCCAGAAAGCTTGTTATTCCTGTGTAACACAGGAATACTAGGCCTATTACTTTCTGATGCCTAGTTGCTTGATAAGTTCACGGTAGTGAACAATATCTTTCTTAGCAATATAGTTTAAAAGAGCTCTTCTTTTACCTACTAGCTTAATAAGGGTAAGTTCTGTTGAGTAATCTTTTTTGTTAATTTTAAGGTGTCCAGTAAGGTGCGTAATTCTATGAGTGAATATCGCAACTTGTGCTTCTGCATGGCCAGTATTCTTAGCGTCTCCGCTGTACTGAGCTATTAATTCTGATTTTGTTTCTGCTGTTAAACGCATGTGTATTTGTAAATATTTCTATTTATAGGGCTGCAAAAGTAAGAATATTTATTAATTATGGATGTTAAATTCTTAAATATCTATTCTATTTGTTGTGCCAGTGAATGCAATTCTTATTTAAGCTCCAGACAAGCCTTAATACCCACCAGCCCATTTACGCACAAACCACTCCAAACTAAGTAAGGAGAGCAGCAACCAAAACAGCCATTTGAATTTAATTAAATCTTCAAGCTTATTCTCTTCAGCTATTACAGACTTAAGATTTTCGTTGGCAAGTAGCGACTGACCCAAGCTTTGCATCGCTGCGTAGGGCACAAACTCACCATCAGTCGAAGCAGATAATTGCCTAAGCAAACTAAAATCTGCGGTAAGATTGGCAAGTTCCTTCTGCTGGCCAACTACCGTAAAATAACCTTTATCCGTTAATGAGACGCCACCTATGGTTGCTCTGGCCTCAAATTGATATGCTCCTGCAGCTAGATTAGGCAATACCAATCTATACTGACTTCCACTGGCGGTCATCGTATGCTTATATACCTTCCCATCAGCATTTTTTAAATTTACATTGATTTCCTGACCGCTTAACGCATCCAAACTTTGGTTATATAATTCTCCTATGAGTGATACATTGTCTCCCATACCGTATTGCTTTGCATTGGGGTACACTTTAAGCAACTTCTTCTCTTCTTTTACGGCTAAGTATTGAACCATTTTTGTAATCAAACTATTCACTCCATCCGTATTCCCATTTTTTTCAAAGTCAATAAGACGCCATTGCCACAATCCTGTTCCTGCTAAAATGCCTAACCTCGAATTACTACGGTTGTTTAATAAAAGTAACGGCTCTTGTGTACTCACAGAACCTATTTGCTGAAAGAGCAGCACATCGCTTGGTACATAGCCTGAAAATTTGCCAAAAGGGGCCGTAAGTGGTGGCCATTTTTTTATGGACGAAGCCAAGAATGGATCTAGTTCAAAATATTCAAACGCAGGATTCAAATTAGGTAAAGCAGCGATTACGCCCCGTCCGGATACACTAAATTTAATATCCTGACTTCCGTTATTAAAAATACGGCTATTGAACTTGTCGCCTACGATTAGTAACATCGGGACTCCACTGCTTTTTAGCTTTTCGTATAAATTGAGTTGCGCAGGAGAAACAAACCAATTGTGTAAAATTACCAAATCACAATCAGGTGACACCGCAAATGATCCCAGTAAAATAGAGGCTTCATAATTCTCATGGGCATTTATGGCTGCCCGAAGCATGCCTAAATCAGGATGTGGCGCCTCTGCCCATAATTCCACCTTCTTTTTACCGTCTATTACATCTACATAAAAAGTATAGGCGTTGTTCTGCTTATTCTTTTCATTATCAAACGTAGTAAGTCTAACCTCCACCTTATTCTGTCCGAGAGTTTTGGCTTTAGCAACAACATCTGTCTCCATAAAAAACGATTCCTTATGGATAGCAATGCTCTTTTGAACAATACTAACACCATTGTGTAGAACTTGTAAATTAGCTTGTTTCCCTAATAGTTTACTCGCTTTTACTTCAATGCGCAATGGGAACTCATTTCCCAAATACGCTAAGCTATTGTGCGACACATTATGAACACTCAAGTCTGCATAGACCACAGAGTCTCCGGTACCAACCGTGTAGATTGGCACTTTATAATTTTCGATTACAAAACCAGGATTACTACCCGCATTGTAAATACCATCTGTAATTAACACCACCGCTCCCAAATTTTGATTAACCTGTTGTTCGGTAGCATAACGCAGTGCCATTGAAATATCTGTTTCAGTACCTTTAGCCGATAACTTATCTGCAGAAGCAAATGCGGGGACATCGCTAAAAGCCACTACATTTACATCATACTTTTCGGAGAGATTAGTCTGTAACTCTGTGACAGATTGAGACAAACCAGTGGTAGACAAACCGTTACTCATCGATTTGGAGTCATCTACGACTAAAGAAATAATAGGTTTCTGGGTAATAAACCCAGCATACTTTAAGACCGGACCAAGAAGCAAAAATGCTAGAATACTACCCAGTAAAAAACGCAGGCAGGGTAATAGTAGTAGAACCCACTTATGATCTCCAAAACGCTCACGATCTTTCGAATTATAATATAGTAAACTCGCATACGCGGCGCCGATAATTATGCATAATAAAACAAACCACCACGGGTAAGCTATGGAGACATTCCAATTCAATACGGCAATGATAATCAATCTCAAGTGGGAAGTGCAAATGGAAACGCTAATAAAAGAATAACACATTACGCATTAAGCTTATCTCAATAAGAATAGAGAAAAAACCAAACTGCAAGGACTAATTATTAAAAAGAACAATGTACCAAGAACTTCATACTTGAATTTGCACATGAAAAATTACCTTTGCGCCCGTGATAGAAACAGACATCATAATAATAGGTGCAGGTCCTACTGGATTATTTGCCGTTTTTGAAGCCGGATTACTAAAGCTAAAATGTCATTTAATAGACTACCTACCACAACCTGGAGGTCAGCTAGCGGAGATATACCCGAAAAAACCCATTTACGACATACCTGGATTTCCCAGTATATTGGCAGGAGACTTAGTAGATAATCTTATGGAACAAGCAAAGCCATTTAACCCTGGCTTCACCTTGGGAGAAAGAGCGGAAACTATTGAGAAAACAGAAGACGGAAAGTTTATAGTAACTACCGACAGAGGAACAAAGCATAGTGCTCCGAACATAATGATTGCGGGCGGATTAGGATGCTTTGCTCCTCGAAAACCAGAGCTAGAAAACATTGCTAAGTTCGAAGATCATGGCATTGACTACATCATAAAAGATCCTGAAAAATTCAGAGATAAAAAAATAGTAATTGCGGGAGGCGGCGATAGCGCGCTAGATTGGTCCATATTCTTGGCAGATGTAGCGAGTGACGTAACGCTTGTGCACAGAAGAACGGCTTTTAGAGGAGCATTGGATTCTGTTGAAAAAGTAGAAAACTTAGTAGCTAGCGGAAAAATGACCTTAATCACCGAGGCAGAAATAACCGAGCTCAAAGGCGACAGTGAGTTAACAGGCCTTAGCATATCGCAAGGTAGTGAAACGACTCTGCATGTAGACACCGATTACTTCATCCCACTTTTTGGTCTGAGTCCAAAACTAGGACCAATTAAGGAATGGGGTCTTGACCTAGGTAAAGAGGCTATTTTGGTAAACACAACAGATTACCAAACCAATGCACCTGGCATATTTGCTATTGGGGATATAAATCAATACGAAGGAAAGTTAAAGTTGATTCTTTGCGGCTTTCATGAAGCTACACTTGCTGTACAATCATGCTACAAACGAATTTTTCCTGACCGAAAACTTGTGTTGAAATATACCACGGTAATGGGAGCCCCAGGTTCTTAACTTTTTATTTGTTGAGGTACTAGGATCATTCAACCCTAATCTTTAAACCACATATGAAAATATACCACAACAATAGGTGCTCCAAAAGCAGACAATGTTTAGCCTTAATGCCCAAAGAAGGTGTTGAAATTATAGACTACATTTCTAATCCGTTATCAGAAGATCAGTTAACTTCACTTATTATAAAATTAGGTATTACGCCTATTGAATTAGTACGAAAAGGCGAGGCTATTTGGAAAGAGCTTTACAAAGGGAAAGTTTTATCTGATGCAGAAATAACTGCTGCTATGGCAGCGCACCCAAAGTTGATAGAACGTCCGATCGTTGAAACTACAGAAAACGCAATAATTTGTAGACCTCCCGAATTAGTATTGACATTTCTTTGATTGTGTAAATAGTTCTTAAAAACTTTAAAGCTCGTAATACTACTCCGTAAAACCACAACGTCTTTTGCTAACAAAGAAGTACACCAAGAAAAAGTGAATCGCTAGATTTTCTTTGAAATCTCCACTTGGTGCGGATAGGGTATCTCGATATTATTATCATCCAAAGCCTTTTTTATAGCTTCATTTGAGGCAAAATAGACTTCCCAATAATCTACCGAACGTGCAAAAGGTCGAATGGTCAAGTCTACGGAGCTATCTCCAAAACCGATTACACCCACAAAAGGAACTGGATGCTCAAGGACTTTGGGTACATTTTTTATGGCCTCTAAAATCACAGCTTTTGCTTTTTCAATATCTTCTTCGTATCCTATACCTACCTTAAGATCTACTCTTCGGTTATCCTCTTTGGAGAAATTAATCACCTTATTATTAGCCACATGACCGTTAGGCAGTATTACGGTATTATCTGAGGGAGACGATAAAATAGTATACAAAACAGTAATACTTTTCACTTCTCCCCTTTCACCATCGGATTCTATAATATCTCCTACTTTAAAGGGTTTAAATAACAAAATCAAAACTCCTCCTGCAAAATTAGATAGACTTCCTTGCAAGGCTAATCCCACGGCTAATCCAGCCGCACCAAGAATTGTAACAAAGCTTGTAGTCTCAATACCCAGCATAGATGCCACCGTTACCAATAATAATACCTTAAGCCCTACATTAACCAAACTGCTCAAGAATGGAATCAGAGAAACTTCTACTTTATTCGATGTCATCAATCGTTTGAGCCAACCATTTATTCTTCCAATCAACCACCAACCAATTATTAACACCAATAACGCTGAAAGAAAAAGCGGAACCTGCTCCACCAAAATTTTATTACCTCGAACTAACCAATATCTTGTGTCTACATTACGCATAACTGGGGCAAGATTAATAAAATATGTATAAAATACTTCATACTGAAGGTAAGTTTACAAATACACAATTATCTTCGTTGCAGGTTTAATAATGAAGATATCATATAACTGGTTACAACAATTCATAAAACTAGATTCGCCATTAGAGCAAATCTGTGAAAAGCTTACGATGAGTGGTCTAGAAGTAGAGCACATTTTAACCACCGAATCTATAAAAGGCGGACTTAAAAATTTGGTGGTAGGACACGTTCTCTCTAAAGAAAAACATCCTGACGCAGACAAGCTAAACAAAACTACAGTAGACGTAGGTAACGGGACAATACTCAATATTGTGTGTGGAGCAACCAATGTAGAAGTTGGTCAAAAAGTAGTAGTAGCTCCTGTAGGCACTATGATTTATATGGCGGATGGAAGTTTTGAAATCAAAGCCTCAAAAATAAGAGGTGAACTTTCGGAAGGAATGATATGCGCTGAAGATGAAATAGGTTTAGGCAGCAGTCATGATGGCATTATGGTTCTTGATCCTTCTGTGGTTCCTGGAACACTTCTGACTGAACTTTATGAAGTAGATACAGACACACAACTAGAAATTGCCATTATACCCAATAGAGGCGATGCCATTTCTCACTTGGGAGTTGCCCGCGAACTTCAGGCACTAACGGGAATAAAATATAAGAAACCTTCCATAGAGAGCATCGACGCGCGCGGTCAAATGAGAATAGATGTCAGCATCGAAGACGCAAGCGCAGTTCCAAGATACAGCGGCATTACCATAACCGGTGTAGATATTAAAGAATCTCCAGATTGGCTTAAAAAAAGACTTCAATCTATTGACCTAAAACCAATTAATAATGTTGTTGACATAACTAACTTTATTCAGCATGAGCTTGGTCAACCCTTGCACGCTTTTGACTATAACAAAATAGCTGGACATAAGATAGTGGCTCGTTTTGCTAAAAAAGGTGAAAAAATAACTACCCTTGACGAGGTAGAAAGAGAACTAAACGAGAATCATCTGGTTATAGCTGATAGCGAAAAACCTCTTGCGCTTGCAGGCGTTTTGGGCGGATTAGACTCCGGCGTAAATAGCTACACCAAAACCATTTTTATAGAAAGCGCTTATTTTAACCCTGCCGCAGTTCGAAAAACAGCTAAGAGTTTTGGGTTAAATACAGATGCCAGTTATCGGTTTGAGAGAGGAACAGATCCTGAAATGGTAAACTACGCCCTTATAAGAGCAGTTAACTTGATTCAAGAACTTGCAGGAGGGGATGTAGCTTCGGAAGTAGTTGACGTGTATCCTGAAGTGATTGAGCCATTGCAAATCGAAATCAAATTAGATGACCTCAATACATTTGTAGGACACGAAATTCCAGAGGATGATGCCTTACGGATTCTACAAAGTCTTGAAATAAAAATTAAAGCCAACAACAATCGAAATTTATTTTTAGAAGTACCCCGTTACCGACCAGATGTAGAGCGTCCAGTTGACGTGTATGAAGAGATTCTTCGTGTGTATGGATTTGATAATATTCCAATTCCTCAAAAAGTAAACTACATCCCATCGGTTATTGCTAAAAATGCTCCAAATAAACTAAAAGCAAAAATCAGCAATTACCTGAGTGATATTGGGTTTAACGAGATCATGAACAACTCATTAGTATCCAGCAAATGGTACACAGAAGATGAATTAAAAGAGGCTGTACACATGCTAAATCCGCTGAGCCAAGACATGGGTGTGATGCGAATGGAACTGGTTAATTCTGCACTGAGCACTGTAGCGTATAACGTTAACCGTAAAAACAGTGATGTAAAGTTTTATGAATTTGGCAAAACCTACTTCAAACGCAACGGCAAATACGAAGAGTACGAAGTGTTACAAATTACTTTTTCCGGAAACAGACATCCAGAACATTGGAGCACAAAAAACATTAAAGCAACTCAAGATGAACTTCTTGCTGTAGTTTCTAATGTACTTACCAAATTAAATATTGCACCTAAGCATCTGGAGAAGTTGACCCAATCTGCGATTATTAATAAAGAGCAATTAAAATCTCATGGTCTAAAGCAAGATGCCATATCCCTATGTGTAGATTGGGATATGTGTTTGCAACTTGCCAATGCAGATATAAAATTAGCGGAAATTCCAGTTTTCCCTATTGTGAGAAGAGATCTTTCTTTGGTCTTAAACAAAAGCGTAAGCTATGCAGAAGTTCAAAAAATAGCCAAACAAACTCTACAACAAACACTTACCGATTTATTGCTGTTTGATGTGTATGAAGGTAAACCTTTAGAAGAAAATCAGAAATCTTATGCCGTTGCATTCTTTATGTATAATCCTAAAAAGACCATGGAGGACACAGAAATAGAGGCACTAATGGCTAAATTAATCTCTAATTTCGAGTCCCATCTAAACGCTATCATTAGAAAATAATGGAACTTTTTGCTCGCTTAGAAAACATAGAATATCACATTAAACAGCTAAAGAGCAGATGTGAAGTACTAGAGACTAAAAACGAGCAATTAACTATCGAGAATCAACAGTTAAAAAAGCAGCTTGAAAACAACACCAAAGAATTACTTAATTTTCAAGAAACAAATAAAATTAGTAATCTTGCACAGAGCGCTAGTTTAGCAACTGACACAACTGAGTTTAAAAAACAAATAGACCAGCTAATACAAGAAATAGACCATTGCTTAAACTTAGTAAAAAAATAACAAACCAAACAGGCTAGAATGTCTGAACTAGAAATATCCATAAAAGTAAATATATGTGATCGGTTTTACCCGTTGCGCATCAAATCTTCTGAAGAAGGTGAGGTCCGTAATGCGGCTAAAATAATAAATGAAAGAGCAAAATTCTACATAGACAATTTTTCTGTGCAGGATAAGCAAGATGCTCTTTCGATGGTAGCCCTTGAATTTGCCTCTGATAAAAAAGAAAAAAAATCAAACGGTTATGACACAGATAATATAAGCACTAAATTGAAAGAACTAGAGCAATTGCTCGAAATTTAAACAACCCGGATATTCCTATTTCATACTACTAGTCATTTTTTATACCTAACAAAAAACGAAAAACGAAAAATGATTGAAGCAATTATAGCAATAGTATCACTTGCCATGGGCGGTGGCGTTGCCTGGATGATAGCATCCAAAAACACCAGTACAAAAGCAATAGAGACAGAGGCAAAAGCAGAATCACTGTTGGCCACTGCACAATCCAAAGCAGATGCCATTAGATCTAAAGCAGAATCTTACAAAAGAGAACGCGAGCTAGAAGCTAAAGAAAAATTTCATAAGCTCAAAAACGAGCATAATGAGTCTACACGTGAAAAAGAAAAAGAACTCGACAATCGTTTTAATGAATTAAAGAGAAAAGAGCAGAGTCTTGATTCTAAGCTACAGCATAACAGTGATAAAGAAAAAGAACTTGAAGCTGTAAAGAAAAACCTGAGTAGCCAAGTAGAAATTGTTAAAAGCAAACAAGAGGAACTGAAAGATCAAATCAGTGCTCAAATCACACAATTAGAGAAAATAGCAGGACTTTCTAAAGAAGAAGCGAAAGCTCAAATGATTGATGCCGTAGCTAAAGATGCACGGACAGAAGCGCTTACTCAGCAAAAATTAATTCTGGAAGAAGCTAAGTTAACAGCTAACAAAGAAGCTAAACGTATGATTTTACAAACCATACAACGTACCGCAGCAGAGCAAGCTATCGAAAATTCTGTTACCGTTTTCAATATCGATAACGATGACATCAAAGGACGTATAATTGGTAGAGAAGGACGAAACATCAGAGCTTTGGAAGCTGCTACAGGTATTGAAATAATTGTAGATGACACTCCAGAAGCTATTATTCTCTCTGGTTTTGACCCTGTACGAAGAGAGATCGCTAGACTATCTCTACACAGACTGGTTGCAGATGGTAGAATTCATCCCGCACGAATCGAGGAAGTAGTTGAGAAAACCAGAAAAGATGTAGAACAAGAAATAAATGAATACGGTGAAAAAACCGTAATCGATTTAGGCATTAACGGACTTCACCCAGAACTTATCCGCATGGTAGGTAGAATGAGATTCCGTTCATCTTATGGACAAAACTTATTAAAGCACAGTAGAGAGGTAGCCAATTTATGTGCGACCATGGCAGCAGAGTTTGGTCTAGATGCTAAAAGAGCCAAACGAGCAGGGTTACTACACGATATAGGTAAAGTACCTGACAGCGATAGTGAAATGCCTCACGCATTATTGGGCATGAAACTTTGTGAGAAATTTGGCGAACATCCTGAAGTGTGTAACGCAGTAGGTGCTCACCACGACGAGATAGAAATGACTAACCTTTACTCTCCTATTATACAAGCATGTGACGCCATAAGCGGATCAAGACCTGGAGCTCGTAGAGAAGACAGCGAAAATTATATCAAGCGTTTACAAGACCTAGAAAAACTAGCGCTTAGCTTTGAAGGAGTAGAAAAAGCGTTTGCTATACAAGCAGGAAGAGAACTTCGTGTAATCGTAGACAGCGATGTACTGGACGATAAGAGTGCAGATCTACTTTCTTTTGATATGTCACAAAAAATCATGAAAGAAATGATATATCCGGGACAAATAAAGATTACGGTTATTCGTGAACGTAGAGCTGTAAATTACGCGAAGTAATTTTCGGTGATTAGTTAATCGTTCGACTGGAAAACACAGAATGGAGTTACGCAAGTGACTCCATTTTTTTTGAAAATATTAATCACGCTGTAAGTCGTAATATTGCACCAGCAATGAACCTACTTCTTAAAAATATAAAGCAACTCATTGGGATTACCGAGAATTCTGATGTTATAAAACGAGGAAAAGCACAAGGTGAAGTTAACACTTTAGATAATGCTTATTTACTCATCCGAAATAACATCATAGATTCTTTTGGACCTATGCACGATTGCCCCAATGTAAGTATGGATACGCATGATTGCAGCGGTCGACTGGTATTACCAATGTACGTAGACTCGCATACGCATCTGGTTTTTGCCGAAAGTAGAGCTGCCGAAATGAACATGCGTCTGCATGGTAAATCGTACCAAGAAATAGCTGAAGCAGGAGGAGGTATACTTAACAGTGCTGCTAAACTACACGCTATGAGTGAGCAACAACTTTACGACGCTGCTCACCTAAGACTTGAAAATGCAATCAAACAAGGAACTGGCGCTATTGAAATAAAAAGCGGATATGGACTAAATATAGAAGATGAAATGAAGATGCTCAGGGTAATTCGGGTATTAAAATCGCTTTCGCCTATTCCCATGAAAGCAACTTTTTTGGGAGCCCATGCACTTCCTCACGAATACAAAAACAATAAAGCCGCCTATATGTACTTGGTTTGCAACGAAATGCTACCTCGCATAGCTGGAGAAGGCCTCGCTGATTATATTGATATTTTTTGCGAAACGGGCTATTTTGATTTAGACGACTTAAAGCAGGTAATAGAATCTGGAGATAAACATGGACTTAAAGCGAAAGTGCATGTAAATCAATTTAGTAGTTTTGGTGCCGTAAAAATGGCCTGTGAAATGGGAGTACTATCGGTAGATCATTTAGAAGTAATGACTGAAGATGACTATGTAGCGCTTTCCAACGCAAATACCATCGCCACAGGATTGCCCCTTTGTTCTATGTTTCTGGATATTCCGTATACCCCTGGAAGACAATTGATAGATAAAAATATTCCCCTAGCAATTGCCAGTGACTTTAATCCGGGCTCGGCTCCGAGCAGTAATTTGAATTTGGCTTTTGGCTTAGCTTGTGCTAAACTGAAACTAACACCAGAAGAAGCATTTAACGCACTCACTTACAATGCTGCTTTTGCTATGGAAGTTCAGCATGAGGTTGGAAGCATTCAAGTAGGGAAAAAGGCCAACCTTATTCTCACCAAACCTGCTAATGGGTTAGAAGACATCCCATATTGGTTCGGGGATAGTATGATCGGGAGCGTAATCGTTTAATACGCTCGATCCTTACTTCCTTCCATATAGTAGACATAACTCCTATTCACCACTTGATTACCTCCTGGCGTAGGATAGTTACCAGAGAAATACCAGTCTCCTTTGTGATTAGGGCAAGAAGCATGTAATCCCGCAATACTTTGAAACGCTATTTCTACCTTAGCTTTCATATCTTCTGGAGTTACAAGTAACGCTATTTCAGTTTCTATTTCTTTATCTGTAAATCTGTCGTACAACATCTTTACTTTGTTTTGCATCTCAGCAACTGGTTTTTCCAATTCTTGTTTACACGCTTCGTACACGGTATTCATAAATGACAATTCACCATTTTTTTCCAATAAGCTTTTTACCGCTTGAAAAGATATGAACTCATTCATACGACTCATGTCAATACCGTAGCAATCTGGGTATTTTATAATAGGAGCTGAAGAAACAACAATTATTTTCTTTGGCTCAAGCCTGTCCAAAATACGAAGAATACTCTTTTTAAGCGTAGTGCCTCTTACTATACTATCATCTACCACAACTAATGTATCCGTAGATTTAACAACGCCGTAAGTTACATCATACCCGTTACCTACAAGATTATCTCTTCCTGCGTCTTGCGCTATAAAAGTTCTAATTTTAGCATCCTTTACCAGCAGTTTTTCTCTTCTTATTTTTACCGAAAGTAACTTGTCTATCTCTGCAGGTTTAGGGTTTTCTCCTAGCTTGATAATTGCCTCACGTTTCCATTTGTCTAGGTATTTATAAATACCATCTACCAAGCCATAGTAAGAAGTTCCCGCCGTATTCGGGATATAGGAGAATACTGTACTTCGTATGTCGTAATCCAAGCGCGTAAGAATTTCTCTCGCCATTTTACGACCGAGCATTTTACGTTCTTGGTGTATTTTTCCATCGCTACCACGAGAAAAGTAGATACGTTCGAAACTGCATGATTTTCTCTCCAGTTGCGGTAGTATTTCTTTCTCTTCAAAGTTTCCGTCACGATCAATAATTAGAGCAGATCCTGGAGTAACTTCTTTGAGCTCGTCCATTTGCAAATCAAACGCTGTTTGTATTGCAGGACGTTCACTTGCAACCACAAGAAACTCGTCATTAGACCAATAGTAATTAGGTCTGATTCCATTCGGGTCACGCATTACAAATGCATTACCATCACCTATCAAACCTACCATATTATATCCTCCATCTACATTTTTAAATGCACTTTTTAATACGTTTTGAAGGTTTAAGTTTTTCTTAATAAAGTCAGCAATGGCAAAATTATCCATGCCTTTTTCTTTGCACTCACGATAAAGTCTAGCGTTCTCCTCATCCAAGAAATGACCTATTTTTTCAAGCATGGTCACATTATCGCTTATTTCTTTTGGGTGCTGGCCCAATTGAATAAGTTGCTGATACATCTCATTCACATTGGTCATATTATAATTACCTGCCAGAACCAAGTTACGGCTCATCCAGTTATTTTGACGTAAGAATGGATGAATATTTTCGATGCTATCTTTACCATGCGTAGCATAGCGCAAATGCCCAAGTAATAATTCTCCGGCATAGGGATAATTTTTCTTGAGCCAGTCTGTATCCTTGGCCTTTTCCTTATCTAAATCACTGAATTTTTGATTAACACGTTCAAAAAGAGTGCTTACAGCATTACTTCCTTTTGCCCTTTCGCGAGCAATATATCGGTGTCCAAATTCAGGATTTAATTTTATCACTGCAAGTCCAGAGCCATCTTGTCCACGATTAAGTTGCTTGTTCATTAACATTTGCAACTTTTCAATCCCAATAAGCTCTGTTCCGTACTTCTCACGGTAGTATTCTAACGGTTTTCTGAGCCTTACTAGGGCAACTCCACATTCGTGTTTTATAGCATCACTCATATACTGCGATTAAGCCACAAATGTATAACTTTGAAGTGTCATAAGAGCCACAACAAGTGAAAATACTGATTATAAATGGACCTAATTTAAACCTACTGGGAAAGCGAGAACCCAGTATTTACGGGCATCAAACATTCGAAGAGTACTTAGTGCAAGTTAGAAACCAATTTTCAACAGCTCACATAGATTATTTTCAGAATAATGTGGAAGGAGAACTGATCAACAGACTCCATCTGGCAGATGATGAAGGATACAATGGGATTATACTAAACGCAGGTGGGTATTCACATACTTCTGTGGCATTAGCAGATACTATTGCAGGTATACATACTCCAGTTATCGCTGTCCATATTTCAAATATTTACAACAGAGAAAGCGAGCGACATACCGAACTTCTGGCTCAATATGTCGAAGGGGGAATCTTTGGACTAGGGTTGAAAGGATATTCCTTGGCTATACAATCCTTTCTAAATCGCTAAACTTCTTCTTGCCTTTTATAAAGTACTGCCATACAATAGATTTGCCATACAAAGAAACTGATGCTTTACCAAGCGTTTTCACCCATCGTCTTTTACCCAATACTTTATGAAACTGGCCCCAAAAAGCAAAATGAGCTTTGAGTATAGTAAAAAATAAAGAGACCTTGCCCTCAAGTAAAAACTTATAGGCCGAAACCCCATCTAGTATCATTCGCCAAATAATAATCATAAACCAAAAGGGTGAAGCATGATTTTTAGCCAGCAAAAACAAGTTATTCCTAAAATTCAGAAAGTACTTTCGATCAGAGCCTTCGGCCAACGTTCCGCCACCAACATGGTATACTACAGAACTCGGCTCTACCCATATAGAGTAACCTGCCCGCTGCAAACGCCAACAAAGATCTATTTCTTCCATGTGTGCAAAAAAATCAGCATCTAGTCGTCCTACACGATGAAATGCTTCTGAACTCACGAACATGCACGCTCCAGTAGCCCAAAAAACCTTGCGCGGTATTTCGTATTGTGAATTGTCGTCTTCTAAGGTGTCAAATATTCGGCCTCTGCAAAACGGATAGCCAAATTTATCTAAAAAACCACCACTAGCTCCGGCATATTCAAATTTGGTTTTATTTTTGTAATCTAAAATTTTGGGTTGGATTGCACCAATAGTCGGATCAGAAACAGCCATCTCCACCAGCGGATTTATCCAGTTAGAAGAAACCTCCACATCACTGTTGAGAAGCACATAATAATCGGCTTTAATTTGACTTAGGGCCCAATTATATCCCCCCGCATATCCTAAATTTTTCTCAGTTACCAATAACTGAACCTGGCTAAAATTCGCTTTACAAGAAGCTACAGAATCATCTGTGGATGCATTATCAACCACCCACACCTCGTTGTGCGCATACTCAGTAGCCAAAACACTTGGCAAAAACTTTTCTAAGAGCTCTCTGGTATTATAGTTTAGTATAACAATCGCTACTTTGGGTGAAACTGCGTTTGGCATACTATTTAGGTGAAAAAATAAATTTCATACTATCGGGATGAACTAGCAAAATACAAAATGAATTCGCATTTGCTTTCATTTGCTTTTCAAAATCATCTTGTTTTTCACTTAAAATAATCTTTCGCGTTACCATTTCTTCCAGGGTACTTGCCGAAAAATGAAAGTGTGTTTGGTACACATCCTTCTCGATTACCTTTTGTGCAATAGCTATGTCATCGGCGTGCGCTAAAAGTATAGGAAATTTAGAATATCCTCCATCCACTATCGCTTTTACCGTCTCATTTAATTCTTTTTTTAACGCTTTTATATCTTGCTCTACCTCAGTTAATATTTCTGCTTCTGTCTTGTTCATCGTTTATTTTTTCTATGGTAAAATGTTAGGTCAATGACATTTTTTATAGGATGTGGCAAAAGTCTACAATAAATGTCGTAATATCGAATTGAAAAATAAAGGATTAGATGAAACTACACACCTTAACTATCGCAGCCTGCTTCATCCTATTAATAGGGAGTTGCTCTGAAAATGAAACTACTAAATCTATAATCGGTTTCAAACCGGTTTATGGAGGAATAGAAGACATTCAAAAACTAATTACTACTACCACTGCTCAGCCGCTCAAGTCAGTTGGCAAGATTTACACCTACGGTAATCTATTGCTTATCAATGAAGTAGGAAAAGGTGTACACGTGTATGACAATCAAGATCCATCTGCTCCAGTTAATCTTAAATTTATCGCTATTCCTGGCAATGTGGATGTGGCGCTAAAAGATGGTTATCTCTATGCCGATCTTAATTTTGGTATTATAACCTTAGATATTTCAGATTTAGATCATGTTACACTAACACATCTAAACACTGAATACAAGGGCAATGACATACAAAATACCCCACCTCGAAATCAATTAGACACAAGACCGTCAGGCAAAGTATATTTTGAATGCCCTGAAGCTAGTAAAGGAACAGTAATCACCTGGGAACTCGTTCAAATGCCAAAACCACAGTGCTATATGAATAACTAAGATGAAAACATTTACACAAACCACACTTACCATACTCTTTTTTATTGTCCTTATAGCTGGATGTTCAAAAGACAGTTCTTCCCCTTCAAATGACCCAACTTCCATTGATGGAGGTGGAATAACAGGAACAGGAGGTTCATTAGCGCGCTTTAGTATTGTGAATGACAACTTGTATATTCTTACTCAGAATACCTTATTCACCTATTCTATTGCAGATAAGACTCATCCAAAATATCAGACCAGTGTATTTGTTGCTACCGGAGCAGAAACATTATTCTCCTTAGACAATAATCTATTAATAGGCACGCAAAACGGGATGCTTATATACACATTAGATAACCCCAGCAAACCAAGATATATTTCAACATATGCACACGTCAGAAGTTGTGATCCCGTTGTTGCTAAAGGCCAGTATGCCTATTCTACCTTGCGTGTTGCCAGTAATTGTGATCGCGGTGTTAACAGACTGGACGTTATCGATATTTTGAATATCAATTCTCCAAAACAAGTTAGTAGCTTAGACATGGAAAATCCAATTGGTTTAGGCATAACTGAAGATTATTTATACGTTTGTGACAACAACAAAATAAAAATATATTCATTAAACAACCCAGAATCTCCTTTTTTTCAAGGTTTTACAATACTGAATGGTTGTTTTGATATAATCATTAAAAACGACTTATTAATTGCCGTGACTAATCAAGGTGTAACACAATTCACCATAAAGAGCGACGGCACATTAGAAAAGTTAAGTGTGATTACAACCAACTAATTCATCGATGGTTTAATTGTCATTAAATGAAGAAATTAACAGCTTCACTTTTATTGTTATTTAGTTTTGGGCTTCATACAAAAGCACAAACCAATGAGAATCCGGTGGCACCTGGGGACTATGCCATTTTTAAATTAGACGTGCTTAATCTAATGGGTATAGGCATACAAAAACTCCATATAGGTTATGAAATTTCGCCATTAAAAGCAAACATAAATAATCTCCCTACCATTAATCTAAATCTAAACATTCCATTTAATGGTCTGAACCAAATTGACGTAAAATACGGGGTGGAAGCTGGAGCCGAATTGCGTTTTTACCAACGCAAACGAAACCACGATCTGCCCATAGCAGAAGGTTTCTTCCTCGGAGTAGGCTTGGATGGAGGCTATGTTGATTTTAATAGAACAGAAGAATATTATTCTAGCTTTGGTAGTGTAAGAGAAATTGAAAACTCATACCAACGAGTGCGTACAGGTATATTTTTAATGATGGGATCACAGTCCAAATTGGGTGAAAAAATGTACTTTGATATAAATATGGGCATGGGCTGGAGTAACGTAAATGTGCAACAAACCAATTTGGAAGATCCAGGTAGCGATTATCAAAAAAGTTCAGATTATATCAGTCCTTTTTACTTGCTTTATAATGAGGGTAAAGGTCAACGTTTTTATATGCCGGTATCCATTAGTCTAGGTTATAATTTTGGCACACGCTAAATCAGATATTCATCACGTAACATCGGATGAGCAAATAGAACAAGTTGTTAGTCTCGCTCTTGAAATATGGACAGAGCATTATACTTCTATCATCGGAATAGAGCAAGTCAACTATATGCTTGATAAATTTCAATCTAACTCCGTAATAAAGCAACAGATAGACGAAGGATTGCATTATTTCCTTTTAGGAAACGATAAACCCATGGGTTACTTGGCACTTAAAGTAGAGTCACAAGATCTTTTCGTGAGTAAGATTTACCTACTAGCATCATTTCGCAATCAAGGTTATGGCAAACTACTCATGCAATTCACCGAAAATTTTGGCCAAGAAAACAACTGCACGCAGTTGAAACTTACGGTAAACAAATACAACCTCACAACAATTAAAGCCTATAAAAAGCTAGGTTTTACGCAAAAAAGAGAAGTGGTATTTGATATAGGTAACGGATATATAATGGATGATTACGAGATGGTAAAGCCAATCTAAATTATTTTATCTCAACTCCAATAGCACTACATTTTCGGCATGATGTGTTTGCGGGAACATATCTACCGCTTGGCTTTTTACCACCTTATATTTAGCATCTAACATCTCTAAATCTCTAGCTTGTGTAGCTGGGTTACAGCTTACATATACGATTTTAGGTGCTGCTACGTATGCAAGATAATCTACCACTTTCGGATGCATTCCGCTTCGAGGTGGATCGGTAATGATAATGTCTGGCTTACCATGTGCAGTATAAAAGCGCTCATTGAATACATCTTTCATATCACCCGCTAAAAACTCTGTATTGGCAATTCCGTTCAGCTTAGCATTGGCAATAGCCGCTTCAATCGCTTCTTCTACAATCTCCACCCCTACTGCTTTTTTGGCCTTGGTAGCTGCCACGCATGTAATGGTGCCTGTACCACAATATAAATCATACACTACATCCGTAGGTTGAATATCTGCAAATTCGATAGCTACATTGTATAATTTTTCAGCCTGAACTGGATTTGTTTGAAAAAAGGACTTTGGAGATATGTTGAACGTTAATCCGCACAACTCTTCTTGAATATCCGTATCTCCGCTATAATTAATAAACTCTTGGTCAAACGTGCTATCGTTCATCTTTTCATTAATACAGTAGTTCAACGCTTTAGGGGAAAACTTATCGTGTATCGCTTGCATCAATTTCTGAATGTTTTGATCTTCGTTTTTAGCAAAAACGACATTAATCATCCAATCGCCTGCTTTGGTATTGCGCAACATTAAATTACGCATGAGGCCTGTATGTTCTTTCAAATCATAAAAAGACAACTCATTTTCTATACAGTAATCAAAAACAAAGTTTCTAATATGATTACCCATGTCATCTTGCAACCAACATTTTACAATAGGAAGCACCTTATCAAACCTACCCGGAGCATGAAATCCGAGTGCATTGGTATGTGGCAAATCTTCTATGTTCTCTCCGTCATACAGCCAGCGCTTATTGCTAAACGTGTATTCCATTTTGTTGCGATAAAACTGTTGTTCTTCTGCTCCGATAATGGGTAATGTCTCGGCAACTTCTACTTTGCCTATTCTTTGCAAGCAATCTTGAGCCCAAGTGTCTTTTAATTCAGCTTGCGCTTTGTAGTCTATATGCTGCCATTTACATCCACCACAAACGCCATAATGCTCGCAAAAAGGTTTTACCCTCAAATCAGACTCCTTGTGCATAGCAGTAATATTTGCCAAACTAAATCGTTTTTTACGACTTACTATTTGCACATCTACTATATCTCCTGGCGCTCCGTATTTTACGAATATTACCTTTCCTTCTACTTTGGCTAGAGCGTGTCCTTCACCGCCAGCGCTAAGCAATTCTACATTTGTAAAATGTACTTGCTTATCTTTTTTTCTTCTTCCCAATTTATTTTAAGGTGTTTTTACAACAGATTTTTGATATTGCTCTAATTCATCGAGCCTAGTATTAAATGCAGAAACATCATGATATCCAGGCACTTGAAACATTTTTTTATTTTGAGGCACAAAGAAAAAGAACGTCGGGTAACCCGACGGACTATTGTTAGAAAGTGCCATAAGTAACTGCTTGCCCGTCACGGAATCTGCTAAACCAATATCGTATTTAAATGGTAATTCCGGATTAAACTTAATCGCGATATATTTCTCATTAATGCGCTGTATTATAGTATCGTTACCAAAGGTTTTTTTATCCATCACCTTGCACCATCCACACCATTCGGTATAACAATCTATGACTGCTATTTTACCCTCAGCTTGCGCTTGCTTAAATCCTGTATTAAAATCAACCCAATTAATTTTATCATTTTTATGTTCTCGCGCACAGGTAGCGCCAAGAATCAATGGAACGATAATCAAAAATTTGAATGATCTCAACATTTAAGTGCACGAAAATAACGTAAACTACCCTGTTTCATTTACACAATGCTGAAATTTACACCCGCTTGAAGTAAAATAGCCTCAAATCACTAGACGAAAGCGGTATTAAGCAGTAATCTAAGAAGGAAGCCTGCCAAAATCGCCTTAATTATGACCTAATTGGAGAATGCAGACATGACTAAATTTTGACCAACTTCACCTCTATAGAAACACTTGGGCAAAGCAACAATTGCCTTATCTTCGCGTTAATTACGACATCCGCACTTGACACCAAACGCATTAATAGAACGACTGGAAACCTTCATTAAGAAGTACTACCAAAACCAACTTCTAAAGGGTGCTATTTTAAGTATTTCACTAATGGCTATTCTCTTTTTTGCTATTAGTTTTTTTGAATATTGGGGTAGATTCAGCATATCAACTCGTACTTCGCTTTTCTTTATTTTCCTCGCACTGTGCATAGCCGTTTTAACTTGGTACATTATTCGGCCTACATTGGGTTTAGTTAATGTAAGAAGGCAATTTGGCATACGCGAAGCATCTTTGCTTATAGGCAATCACTTTCCTGAGGTAAAAGACAAATTACTAAACACCCTACAACTACAAGAAAGTGCTAAAAACGCTGACAATTCATTATTAATAGCCAGTATTGAACAGCGCACTGCCGAACTTAAACCTATTCCCTTTAGCAATGCAATACCGTTCAAAGAAAATATTAAGTATGTAAAATTTGCATTTCTACCTGCCATCGCGTTGGTATTTATTCTTTTGGTGAGCCCCGGATTTAAAAAGAGTAGTGAGCGATTTGTGCATTTCGGAAAGCACTTTGAAATCGAAGCTCCATTTACTTTTACGAGCAACATACAAAATTTAAATGCTATCCAAAATCAGACCATAGACATTCCCTTAAGTATTGAGGGTGATAAAATACCGCAAGACGCCTACATTCATATCGGCAACCAACGGTATAAAATGCAAGGCATTACCAATGGTAAGTTCAGCTACACCTTTAGCAACATCCAAAAATCTGAGCGTATCTTTTTTGAAGCAGGCGGTTTTAATAGTAAGGAATACCATGTAGCAGTTTTACTTAAACCTAGCATAGTTGGATATAGTGCCACTATTACCTATCCAGCATACCTGGGCCTTCCCAGTGAAACAGTCCGTAATATTGGAGAACTCAACGTGCCACAAGGCACTGTTATTCAGTGGAACTTTAATACCAAAAATGTTAAAGGACTACTAATAGCTCCTGAAGGATCTACTTTAAAACTGGCTTCCAATAAAATCTCTTTTGCGCGTAAATTTATGAAGTCAACAGTGCTAAAAGTGAATACACTTAATGAAGATGTAGCGCAAGGCGACTCTATTTTATATCAAATAAATGTAATACCTGACGAGTATCCTCAGATAGCCGTTGAGAAAAGGGAAGACAGCTTAAGCCAAAAGATTTATTACTTTTTGGGGGACATAAGCGATGATCACGGTTTTAGTAAGCTTACCTTTCATTACCAATTCACTAAATCATCAAAAGCAGAAAACAAAGAAAAATCAGGCGTGATGCCTGTGGGACTGACTAAAAATATTACACGTCAAAACTTTTACCACTATTGGAATCTAAATCTTGTTGATGTACAGGCAGATGATGAAATAGAATACTTTTTTACGGTGTGGGATAATGATGGAGTAAATGGCGCTAAAGCTACCAAATCAGAAGTTCGCACCTACAAAGCGCCTTCGCTTAAGGAGTTAAAAGAAAAAACAGAAGAAGCCAACAAAGAGATAAAAAGCGCAATGGCAGGCGCTCAAGCAGATGCCAAGCAGATGGAGAAGGAGATAAACAGTATTGAAAAAATGCTGACTGAAAAGAAAAACCTAGATTGGAACGACAAGAAAAAAATTCAGGATTTACTAGACAAACAAAAAGAACTTGAACAGAAAATAAAAAACTCATTTAACAAAAATTTAGAAAAGAATCTCAAAGAAGAAGAGTTTAATCCCATTCAAGAAGACTTGCTGCAGAAACAAAAAGAACTTGAAAAACTAATGGATCAAGTGCTAGATGAAGACACCCGTAAACTCATGGAAAAGATCGAAAAACTGCTTCAAGAAAACCGTAAGGATGAGCTTAAGGAAGCCCTTGACCAATTTAAATTTAACGAGAAGGAAATGAGCAAAGAAATGGATCGAATGCTCGAACTGTTTAAAGAATTAGAATTAGAAAAAAAGCTAAACGAAACCATCAATAAGTTAAACGAGCTCGCTCAAAAAGAGAAAGAGCTGAGTGATAAATCAGAAAAAGAAAAAGGCAAAAATGATGACTTAGCCAAAGAGCAAGAGAAGATAAAAAAAGAGTTTGAAGAAGTCAAAAAAGACTTACAAGACATCCAGAAAAAAAATGAAAATCTTGAAAGTCCAATGGACTTGCCCCCTAAAGATGAAAAGGCACAAAAGGCGAGTGATAAACTAAATGAGGCTCAGCAAAAACAAGGCAAAGGCAAAAACAAAGAAGCCGCTGAAGACATGGACGATGCGGCAGAAGAAATGAAGGAAATGGCTGAAGAGATGCAAGAAGAAATGGAAGAAGCCATGGAAGAACAGCAAGAAGAAGACTACAATAATCTTCGGCAGATTCTTGAAAACCTGGTTCAACTTTCTTTTAATCAAGAAAAAGTAATGTCGGGTTTTAAGGAAAATCAAAATTACAGTCCGAAATACATTGAACTACGACAGAGCCAGCGAAAAATAAAGGACGAAACCAAAATGGTGGAAGACTCTTTGCTAGCACTCAGTAAACGAAATATACAAATACAATCCTTTGTAAACGAAGAGATAGCCAAGGTAAATCAAAATCTAGATAAGTCACTGACTTATCTGGGAGAGCGCACTACAGACTACGCCCTAGTACACCAGCAATATGCCATGACGGGTTATAATAACCTTGCACTTATGCTGAGTGAGTCACTTAAACAAATGCAGGAGCAAATGAAGGCTCAAAAACAAAACAAAGGGAAACCTAAATCGGAATGCAAAAAGCCGGGAGGGAACCCAAAAGACGCCAAAAACAAAAAACCCAATGCCAACGCCATAAAAAAAATGCAAGATGATCTAGCCAAACAAATGAAACAGCTAGAAGAAGGTCAAAAACAAGGCAAAGGAAAACCAGGAAGCAAAGAATTTGCTGAGATGGCTGCGCAACAAGCTGCTATACGCCAAAAACTACAAGACCTTAAACGCCAACTTGACAAGGAAGGCAAAGGGGGTAGTCTTGGAAATCTTAAGAAGACAGAAGACTTGATGGATGAAATAGAAAAGGATCTCTATTACAAGAAATTAAATGCTGAAACTTTCAAAAAATTGGATTTACTCCAGATAAAGTTGAGTGAGCACGAGAAAGCAGAACAAGAGCAAGAACAAGACAATAAGCGCACGAGTAAACAAGGACAAGACTCCCCTCGCCCTATTCCGCCGAGCATACAGAAATATCTGAACGAAAAGAAAAAAGAAACCGAACTTTTAAAAAGCGTATCGCCCGAGTTACAACCATACTACCAAGGCAAGGTCAAGCAATATTTTGGCAATTAATACAATTACTGCCATTGGACGGTAATAAAAGGAGATTAGGATAATGCTTAATCCTTTTTTTAAATCGTAATTTGCCTATTCGAACCATATAGTAAATTTAACTATAAGTCAGATTAACAGTATTATACCATGCCAAAAAACATTGCCCTAATTTTCTTCTTTACACTTACAATATCCTCCTCCTTTGCTCAAACCCTTCAAGATAACTTTGAGGGAACCGGGAATGTTAACACCTGGTTTGGAGATGATTGCACCATAAACACTACTTTTACAAATCCATATCCTTCAGGGATTAATACCTCTTCTACTGTTTTAAAATACGACGATCAAGGTGGATTATATGCCAATGTTAGACTGGAAGCGAGTCGAAATTTCAACATGAATTCTCATTCAAGTTTCTCTTTTAAACTCTACGTTCCTTCAAATGGAATAAGCGGAAATCAAACCAACCAAGTATCACTCAAATTACAAAACGGAGAGCTGGAAAGTCCTTGGGCTACTCAGTGTGAAATTATAAAAACCGTAAAGCTAAACCAATGGCAAGAGATTACATTTGATTTCAGCACAGATAGCTATATAAATCTGGACGGCAATTCGCCTTCCCCTACCCAACGTGTGGATTTTAACAGGGTGGTTATTCAGCTCAATGGAGAAAATAACAACGACAAAGTAGTTGCCTATCTTGATGACTTTTTTCACCAAGATACCATTATTACAGCTCCCATTTATAATAAATTAGTATGGTCAGATGAGTTTGATGTAGATGGGTCTATAGATGACACCAAATGGTTTCACCAAACCAAAATACCCGCAGGAGGCAGTTGGTACAACGGAGAAATCCAACATTATACCAATCAAGACTCTAATGCCTATGTGAGCGACGGAATGCTTCACCTTGTTGCGCGTAAAGAATCCTTTACAGACCAGGGTGTCACTAAAACTCACACATCAGCTCGATTAAATTCAAAGTTCGTTTTTACCTACGGGAGGGTAGAAGTACGAGCGAAGCTACTTTCTGGCGTGGGCACTTGGCCTGCTATCTGGACGCTTGGACAAAACATTTCAGAAACAGGTGCATACTGGGAACAAATGGGGTATGGCAAAGTAGGCTGGCCAGCTTGTGGCGAAATTGATATTATGGAACATTGGGGAAACAATCAAAACTACATTTCAAGTGCTACACACACTCCTTCTAGCTTTGGCAATACGGTGAATGTAGGTGGTCAAGTAATACCAACGGCCTCTACCGAATTTCATATTTATGCGCTAGAATGGACCAACGATAAACTCGTATTTAGCGTAGACAGTGTAGTGCATTTTGTATACAACCCAGATGTTAAAAACCCCAGTTCTTGGCCCTATACAGATCCTCAATATATTTTATTAAATATCGCGATACAATCCAGTATATCCCCCAATTTCACCAGAGGTTCTATGGATATAGATTATGTGCGCGTGTACGAAGAAGGCACCAATTCGATAGAACATAAACTGGCTAATCGTACTCCGTTTTTCTATCCAAATCCAGTACTCAACGAACTCACTATACAACTTAATAAGGCCACTGAACAACAGGTAGAGATAAACCTATACAGCTTAGATGGCAGATTAATAAGTACTGAAAAGGTATACGCCACCGAAAACAAACTTGCGATATATGGATTAAGTAAGCTAACTAGCGGAATGTACATGGCCAATTTTTCCGTTGATAATCAGATGTATAATTTTAAATTCATCAAGCAATAAGCATATTTAATAGACTAACTAACTATTGAGACAAGGGCGGAATATTTCCGTCCTTTGTTGTTAAATAACTATTATAAAAAGCCTTGTGCATCTTAATCTCAATTACTTTTAGACAGTTGAACCTTCCAATTAATTCCCTATTTTCGTAGTTCTTATAAATTATTATGCGTTCTAAAAACACCCTCTTTACAATTAGTATCATCCTATTAGCAAGTTTATCTTCATTTGCACAAACAGAAGTTTCTTACAAAGAAATGATGGAGAACAACTCCTATAATTTCTATGAGGTGGTAGATGCTGCCAACGCATACTTTGATGCCAACGGAAGAACAAAAGGAAGCGGTTGGAAAAATTTTGAACGTTGGAAAGCTGAAAATGAAAGTAAGTTTTATCCCTCTGGAGATAGATCTAATGTAGATTTTTATGGGGTAACTAAAACCTATACCGAAATTGCAAACCAAGCACAGAATCTTAAAAACAAAGCATCATTTACAGACGGTTGGGTAGAATTAGGTCCTTGGAGTGCCAACAACATAACCTCTCATTACTCGCCAGGCATTGGACGTGTGCAAGATTTTTGGGTAAACCCCAACAATACAAACCAAATGTATATTGCAAGTAGTACTGGAGGATTTTGGAAATCGAATAACGGAGGAAATACCTGGCAAAACACTACCGATTTTCTACCCGCAGCAGGTGTTTTTACCTTTGATGTAAACCCAAATAACACCAATGAAATCCTAATTGCAGTATGCCAAGGTGGATTTTTGTACACCCACGGCATATATAGAAGCACTGACGCTGGAGCCACTTGGACCGTCTCTAACTTTGGACCTGCCAACTTAGGCTGGGGAGGACTTGGATCTAATGTTAGAATCACCAAATTACGGTATCATCCTACGGTTGCCAATCAGGTATTTGTCGGGACTTCACTTGGATTATTTGTTTCTACAGACAATCTTGACACTTGGCAATCTAAGTTTGGAGGTAACGTAACAGATGTAGCTTTTCATCCCAACAATACAGATGTCGTTTATGTATACAACAACGCCGGAACTGATCGAAATTTACTAAAAATATCAACCAATGGAGGAGTCAGTTTTGGCAATGCAGGAGGATTTCCTAATAACAGTAATTCTCGAATTTACATTTCTACTTCACCGGCAGAACCAAATCATGTATATGCAGCTTCCACCAAAAACGTTTACAAATCTACCGATCAAGGAAACTCATTTGTTGCTTTGAGTAATCCGGATGAGACTTGTCTTGCTTTTTCGGTTTCTGATTTGAATGTCAATAATATGATTTATGGGTATGTAGACCTGCAAGCATCTACCGATGGGGGAAACACTTTTTCACGGACAACATCATGGAGTAATCAGAATAGTGCTTACATACACGCAGACATGCAAATTGCAAATTGTATCAATGGCGTATTTTATGTTGCTACCGATGGGTATTTTGCAAAAAGTACAGACAATGGCTTCACGTGGACTAAGCTCAATGACGGAACAGGAATACGCGATTTTTATGCCGTGGGCACGAGCCAAGGAGATTATAGCGTGCACATGGCAGGCTCACAAGATAACGGAACAAGTATTTTGAATAAAGATGGCTGGATCGAATGGAACGGAGGAGACGGAATGGAAGCACTTGCGCATCCACTTAATCAAAACTGGATGATAGGGAGTTGGCAATATGGCACCCGAAGTTACACACGCGATGGAGGCCAATCGAGAAACGGAACTGAGAACCCCGAAGGCGGTAGCAGCAATGCATACTGGGAAGCTCCTTTCTTGATTAATCCTTTAAATCAAATGCAAGTACTCCATTTTGCAGATTCTATATATCAAGGGGATAAATTTGGAACGGAATGGAGTTATAAAGCAAATCCGGGTATTAATATTTTGTACGACGCTTCTATTGCAGAAACAGATTCCAACGTTATTGCAGTTGCCCGCGGAAGTTCCATAAGGCTTACCACAAACGGAGGAACTACTTGGCAAAACATAAGTTCTGGCTTACCTGGATATTCCATTACCGACATCGCTTTCGATCCTAAAAATGCGAATACAATTGTCGTAACTTTTAATCGCTACCAGGATGATGGTAAGAAAATTTATATCTCATTTGACCAAGGAAGTAGCTGGCAAAATATTACGTACAACCTAAACAACATGCCACTGCTTACCGTCGCTTTGGACCACAGTGATTCATCCTACATTTATGTGGGTGGAGAAATAGGCATTTACTATAAAAGTATAAACGGAACAGAGTGGACTCTTTATAATAATAATTTACCTAACGCTTGCGTAAAAGATCTTGAAATACACTACGGAAGTAACCGACTAAGAGCAGCCACTTATGGCAGAGGTTTATGGGAATACACACTGGTAGGAAGAAATGATTATCCAGCTATTACAAACACTTCTATTACCTCTACTCCAGATGACGTTACTCCTAAAAAAGGAATCGATCAATACGTACATGCAACAATAGCATATACTGGCACACTTACAGAGGTGAAAGCACTTTGGTCATTGAATGACCAATCGCTTACCAACGAAATTACCATGACCAACATAGGCGGCAATAATTGGAAGAGTGCAACTCCTATCGGCAGAAAAGAATTAGGAGACATGCTGTACTTTAAAGTAATTGCTACCTCTAGTCTTGGACAAAAATCAGAAACCTATACCTTTAATTACAAAGTACATGAGTTTATTTATTGTGATGCCATAGGATCAGAGGGAACAGGTTCAGATTACATCAAAGCGGTTAACTTAAACGGTGTTACCCAAACAAGTGGACAAGATTATTATGGCGACTTCACCAATACTCGTTTTGAATTGAGCGATAATATCGCACACGAATTGGAAGTAGTGATGCAGTATAACTGGGATAGTGATTCTGTAACGGCTTGGATAGACTATAATGGAGATGCTTCATTCACTAATGACGAGCAACTTATATTTACCGAATTAGCTAATTTTAAAGCTACCGCAACTATACAAGCACCTCAAGATGTAAATTTAGATACTGATTTACGAATGAGAATACGTAGTCAGTATTACTCAAATTATATGGATCCTTGTGGTGACAAATATGGCGAAGTAGAAGATTATACCGTTAAATTTATTCATTCTACTATTGATATTAAGGACGTTTCAACGCTAGAGGCGTTTATTTCTCCTAACCCAAGTAAAGATCGCTTCAACGTATCGTTAGCTAAAAAGAGTGCATTCCTGCAAGTAGAAGTAATTGACATTACTGGCAAAACAGTGTTACGTGAACGCAGAGAAAATGTGAGCGATTTAGAAATTAAACATTCGCTTGCCAGTGGAACGTACATTGCCATAATCCAAACAGATAATGGTCAATCTCAGTTAAAATTAGTTGTAAAATAAGGGTAAGAAACGGCTTGCTGCAATCTTATGCGAACCACTCTTTAACGAAATTTCGATCGGTTATTTTATCTTCTAGTCCTTGCGCAATAAGCTCATAAACTAGTTTAGTATTACGAGCTCCTTTGGTTTTAGCTTCGCTGTAGGGTAGATTGCTAAACGTCACCATTTCATATTGAGATTGAAACACATCCGGATGCAAATCACAGATATCGTGTTCTACTTTTTTGTAATGTAAAAAGTCTTTATCTCCTACTAAATCACGCATTTCAATAAAGTTTTGAAGCGCTAAATCGGCAATTGCATCTGCATTGGGTTTTCTACGCACTTGATATGCTTGCATGGCCGTTTCCCAATCGCCAAATTCTTCTAAACACTCGTCCAATACCACACAATCTTCAAATGCACAATTCATCCCTTGACCATAAAAGGGCACAATAGCATGACATGCATCCCCTATCAACGTAGCTTTATTAATATTCCATGGGTAACATCTTACCGTTACTAAGCTACCCACCGGATTCGATTTAAAATCTTCTAATAAAGTTGGCATTAGCTTCATTGCATCGTTAAAATACGTCGACATAAACGACAGAATTTCTTCGTCCGTATTAATGTTATCAAAACCAGTTTCACCTTCATATGGCATAAATATGGTGCACGTAAATGTTTTGTCTGGATTAGGAAGCGCTATCATCATAAAACTACCGCGTGGCCAAATGTGCAATGAATTCGGATCCATAGCAAAATCACCATCTTCGGTTGCAGCTATACTCAACTCTTTGTAACCGCTATTGGTATACGACTGTGAATAGTCAAATCTATTGGTACGTTGCATTTTATCGCGAACGGGTGAAAATGCACCATCACCACCAATAACATAATCTGCTTTAACTTCTTGATGAACACCCGTTTCTGTATTCGTAAACCAACAGGTGCCTGTTTCTAAATCTACTTGAGTACACTTCATATTAAAATGCTGGTGTACATGCTCATATTCATCCGCAAGCTGAAGTAACTGAACGTTAAGATGCGCTCTACTTACTGAATTAATAGCTTGCCCTTCTGCGCCATACGGCTGATAGGCTAAGTCTCCTTCTTTACTGTGCATCATACGACCCGCCATAGGTATTGCCTTTGCCAGTACCGCAGTGTCCAAGCCTACTTTATGCAGTGCATTTAAACCGCGTGCGGAGAGTGCTAAATTTATAGACCTACCTGCAGGTATTTTTACGTTACGCATATCGGGTCTGCGCTCATATATATTTACTTCATAGCCTCTTTTAGCTAAGTAAACTGCCACTAGCGATCCTGCTAATCCTCCTCCTACAAGTGTAATGCTCTTCATGGTTTGTGCGTTCAAAGTTACGTATACAAGTTTTTTAAGTGATATTTGTTTTAATATAAATAATTATTTTGACGCATTCAGCCATTTTAATTTTGTTTAATCCCGCTGCACGTGGAGGAAAGTCACATCTAAAATTAAAAGCATACACCCATTATTTGACGTCACAAAAGCTAGCTTTTACTATTTACGAAACCAATGGAACCAGCGATGCTGAAGACTTGGCATTACGATTTCACGAAAACAACTATACTGCTGTAAGTATTATTGGCGGTGATGGCACGCTTAATCTTGCACTCAACTGCTTACCTCATCTCGACATTACTATCCATCTTATACCTGCTGGTAGCGGTAATGATTTTGCTAAAATGTTAGCCTTAACCCAACAGGATGAACAGGTTTTTGAGAAAATCAGGTCTTATCAAAAAACCACCAGCATCGATTTATGGAGCTGCAACGGGCGTAAGTTTATCAATGTATTTGGGGTAGGATTTGACGGAGAACTGGCTAAATCCATGCACGGAAAAACCTCTTGGATTCCGACAACTATGAAATATTGGATTGCCATAGCGCGACATGTTTTTTGGTACAGAAGTAAGAACATCACACTCAATGGTAAACCGTACTCTTCCTTTATGCTATGCGCAGCCAATGGACGCGTTTTTGGCGGTGATTTTAACATTGCACCACATGCAGATGCGCAAGACGGCTTACTAGAATTACTTCATATAAAAAAGGTAAACGTACTGCAGCGGTTGCTTTATCTACCCAAAGTGAAAAAGGGAAAACACCTACACTTAAATGTAGTAAATCATACCCGGCACAACACCATAACCATAGAAGCCAAACACACGCTGGCAGCTCAGCTAGACGGCGAACCTATGCTGGCTTCACGATTTGATATTCGCTTTGAGCGCAAGGTTAACTTCGTAAGTTGAAAACTTAGATTATCACTTTATCTTTACTCCACCGTCTCCATACGATGGCACACACCACCAAAATACCCAATGCTATAAATTGAGAGTGTGAAAGCACACCTTCTATCACAAAACCGCGTGTATCGTCTCCTCTATACATCTCCACAATGCTCCGACCAACGGCATACATCATGAGGTATATCAAAAACAACTGACCATCAAATTTCTTTTTATGTTGCCATAGCAGGACGGTAATCAGAATAACCATATTTACCGCTATATCAAACAGTTGTGTGGGGTATAGAGGAACATTTTTGATAGCAGCCAATGAATCGGGATTAGAAAAAGTAACCCCTACCCAACTGGCACACACTTTACCATGACAGCATCCAGCCAAAAAGCAGCCCACTCTGCCAAACGAATGTACTACAGGGCCTACTATCGCCAAAATATCTAAAAATGGACGTACAGGAACTTTCTCTTTTTTAAGCCACCACACAATAGTAGGAACCGCAAAAATAAGCGAGCCGTAAAACACAAACCCTCCACCAATAGCTCCTTTTATCAAGCTAGGATTGGCCGTAAATTTACCCATATCCTCTAAAAAGAAAAACAGCTTACCGCCCACAAAAGCAGCTAAAATTACCCAAACAAATAGGCTAGAAAGTGTATCTGAATCAAGCCCAAACCGTTTTGACTTTTGCAAGGTGATGTAAAAAGAAACCAAAACACCCAACGCTATCATAAGCCCATAGCTGTGTAAGGTAAAATGATCTGGCAAAAAGCCTTGAAGAAAAGAGGGAATGGAAAAGGTAACTAATTCTGGAAACACGTTACAAGTATACGTTTAAATCTAAATTTCCGTCGAGTGGCATTTATTTTTCATCTCCAATATACGCGGCATTATAGGCTCTTCCTTTCCATACGCTCTGTATAGGCAAAGCATAAAATACGGCTGTAGCCGCAGTATTTAACAGCACATAAAATTCATACAGTATCAAGTAAGAAAAACGAAACGGCCTACGATGTACGGCTAGCGATAAGAAGATAATAAAGAAACACTGAATCAGGAATTTGCTAAACCACAGTGCCATTGCCAACTGCGCATTAACCCAAAAAACATAGCATAATGCAGGTATAAATAAACCATACAGCACCAACATAAACTTCCAATTAAGCGGTAACTCTCGAGCTCCTATTAGCCATCGCTTACGCTGGTGCAGCATTTCTTTTACGTTGGGAATATACCAAGCCAACCCCAATGTTTCCTCACGCATCGTAGTGCGCCATTGCCAGCCTCTGCCCGTTACTTCTTTAAAGAGTTTGTAATCTTCAGTTATACTAAAATCAATTTCTTCATAACCACCCGTTTGCCAATAAGCCTCTGCTCTAACAGCCATATTGTTGCCTACGCTGGTGCATCCTATTCCCGCATTCGCAAAAGCCTTAATATATCCCATAAAATGAAGCCAATCTATGCCTTGCAATGTAGCAAAAAGACCGGCACGTTCGCACTTGGTAGTGCCACTTACTAGGCCAACACCATCTGTAAATTCTTGAAGTAAACCAAGAATCCAATTCGCTGGAAGCTTCACATCTACATCGGTGATAAAATAGAATTCTCCATTGGCCTTATGTGCTAACTGACCTAAAACATTCGCTTTGCCTCTCCCCTTGCCTACTGTTTTATCAATTTGAAATAATTTAAAATGAGGTTTATCTTGGATAAATTCTGCTATGAGTGCAGACGTATTATCGGTACTCGCATCGTTGCCAATAAGTACTTCTAGGTATTCTTTTGGATAGTTGAGCTTTTCTATGGCTTCGAGGTTTCTAATGATTAGCTTTTCTTCATTTCTAGCAGCCAGCAAAATACTAACCTGAGGAAAATGCGTACGTTTTTGAAGAACCGCGGGTGTTTGTAACAAGATAGATACCAATGAAAATAGCTGAATGCCAAAAAATATTCCGAGTATAGCGTATGCCAATACAATCATAATAGCTTCATTAGATATCCTTCTGATTTTAAAAACTGCAAATACTCAGGAAGTAAAATTTTTAGATTTTTCTCTGCCTTTTCACTATCGTGAAAAACGATAATACTTCCCGGACGAGTTGCTTTTTGAATTCTTTTTTGAGCTCTGTTTGTGTTTAGCCCAGGCAAGTAATCTTTGGTCAGTATATCCCACATTATTATCTCATAATCTAGGCTAAGTAAGGCTATTGACTTAAAATTAATCTGGCCATATGGAGGTCTAAATAACTTACTTCCGGCAATAGTTTTATCACATAAAGCTATGTCGTGTAAGTATTCCTCTTTTAATACCTGCCATCCTTTAATGTGGTGTTGGGTATGGTTACCAAGTTGGTGATTTCGGGTATTAATAGCCGTTACGACTTCAGGATATTTGACAGCATTATCGCCTACGGCAAAAAAAGTTGCCTTAGCTCCTACTTTTTCCAACTCAGTCATCACCCAAGGAGTAATAGCAGGATGTGGACCATCATCAAAAGTAAGATACACTACTTTCTCATCTACTTTTCGACGCCAAGTAAGCTGAGGTAAAAATGTTTTTCCTATGGTATACCAGAAGTTCAAGTGCACAAAGCTAATACAACCCATAAAAAATCAATCTCTTCATTCTCGTAAAACGAGGATATCTCCCCATTAATCGAGTGCCCCAATTGATATGCACGTGGCCCATTACATTTGAGGACTTTACAACCACCATCGCTATGTACAAAGCCATTCTTATCTTTCTATTATTTGCTACACTTGGGCTAAAGGCTCAATCTACCGAAAAATGGAATCTTCAACGCTGCATAGATTATGCCTTGGAGCACAATACTGCCATACAGCAAAACAGTCTGCAGGGTGTTATCCTAACCAATAATTTACAGCAAACCAAACTTAGCCGCATACCAACACTTAACGGTAGCGGAAATCACAACTACAATATCGGTAGAACTATCGACCCCTTTACAAATACATTTAACAATACCACGATACAGAGCAATAGCTTCTCGCTGAGTAGCGGCGTCTTGCTATACGGAGGTAGTCAGGTAAATAATCGCATAAAACAAAACCAAGTTGCTAACGAGGCTAATGCACAAAACAATCAAGTTATTCGGAATCAAATTGCCTTATCTGTTGCCACTACGTACTTACAAATTATACAAGCAGAAGAAAACCTAAAGGTGGCAGAAGGACAGCAGCTACTTACCAATAGCCAGTTACAACGTGCTCAAAAATTGGAAGCGAGTGGCAGCACCAACCAAAGCGCTACTCTTACGCTAAAAGCACAAGTAGCCAATGATCAGGTAACCATTATTAATGCCCAAAACGCCATAGAACTAGGCTACAATACACTTATTAATTTAATGCAACTGCCACTGGACGCAACCCTAGAAATTGAGTCATTGAACAGTGTAAACGTACCTGAATTGCTAACCGATGACGTTGCAGACATCTACCAAAAAGCACTACTGAATCTTCCCGAAATACAACAAGCAGAGTTACAAATAGCACAAAGTCAATTGGGAGAGAAGATTGCAAGTGCAGGCCTACAACCTACCATAAGTGCCTATGGAAATATAAATACAGTGTACTCACAAAGCGGCAAATTATATACGGGTACTGGTAATTATGATATAATTCCAATAGGCGCCACAGAAACTACTAAAGAACTGGTGGTAACTGCGCGTGAGCAACTTTCCATTACAGACAAACCTTTTGCAAATCAACTTTCCGATAATCTTGGACAGCAGGTAGGGCTATCCATGCAAATCCCTATTTTTAACGGATACAGAAGCAGAGCTGCACTCGAAAACGCCAAACTAAACACACAAATCACGGAGCTTGGCTTAGAAAATACCAAAAACCAATTGCGAAACGATGTGACTACCGCGTTCACTAACTTGAAAGCAGCCAAAAGTAGATATGAAGCAGCGCTAAGTAACCAAGAAGCACAGCAACTGAACTTTGATTTTAGCCAAAAACGCTTTGAAGCAGGTGTCATGGGTAGCTACGAATTAGTCACTGCCAAAAACCAATGGAGTGCCGCTCAGATTCAGGTACTCAACGCAAAATACGAATACGTTTTTAGAGCGCTAATTATTGATTTTTATAAAGGAAAACAACTACAACTATAATGAAGAAACGAACTATATTTTACATACTAGGAGGGCTCACACTGGTCACAACTCTTATCTTAATAGGCAAAAACCGAAGTAGAGGTGAGCTGGAAGTGAACGTGGGCAAGGTAGAAAAACGCACGATTATAAGCACCGTAAGTGCCAACGGAAAAATACGACCAGAAGCCGAAGTAAAAATAAGTGCCGATGTGAGCGGTGAAATAACTGAATTATACGTGCAAGAAGGTGATACCGTAAAAGAAGGTCAGCTGCTGTTAAAAATAAATCCTGATTTGTACATAACCTCTAGAGATAGGGCAAGAGCCGGAGTGAGCACTTCTAAAAGTAGCTTAAAAACAAGCGAAGCACAACTTACACAAGCCAAAGCGCGATTTACCGAACAACAATCTGCTTTTCGTAGAAGTGAAAAACTATTTGCCGATAAAGTACTAAGTCAAGCGGAGTATGATGCTGCTCAGAGCGCATACGCCATTGCCAAAAGTGAGGTAGTAGCTGCGGAACAACGCATAGCTGCCGCTCGTTTTGGTATAGACAATGCCAATGCATCACTAAGTGAGGCCAATAAAGCATTAGGACGTACCAGCATATACGCACCAAGTGACGGCATAGTAAGTGCGCTTAACAATGAAAAAGGTGAGCGTGTTGTGGGTACCGCTCAAATGGCAGGAACAGAGATTATGGTCATTTCTAACTTTGACAATATGGAAGTAATTGTAGATGTAAATGAAAACGATATTCTACTCGTAAAAAAAGGAGATACCGCCGTAGTAGAGGTAGATGCGTATAGCGACCGAAAGTTCAAGGGTATTGTAACCGAAATTTCACGAAGTGCAAACAACGCTGGAGGCATGCAACTAAATACGGATCAGGTAACCAATTTTGAAGTAAAAATACGCTTGGTTAAAAGCAGCTATACCGATTTGCTGGCCAAAAGCAAATCTCCTTTTTTGCCCGGCATGAGCGCCAATGTAGAAATACAAACCCAAGTTAAGAAGGACATTTTGTGCTTACCCATAGAAGCCATTGGCACAAGGGTAAAAGACAGCACAAAAAGCACTTCCGAAGAAGATGAACTTGACGAAGTCGTGTTTAAAGTAGACAATGGGAAAGCCACTAAAATTATCGTATTTACAGGTATACAAGATAGCCGATACATCGAAATTCTAAGTGGATTAAAAGATGGTGAAGAAGTTATTGTAGGTCCTTACGACGCCGTTTCCAAAAAACTTGATGTAGATAAAAAAGTGAAAATCGTAGCGAAGAAAATACTGGATAAACTAGAAGATGAGTAAATCTCTATCCTTTTTCTAATAACCGGTTGCTTACTTATTACATTTTCAACTATTAAACTAAACGCTGGATTTAAATCCAAATAAATTCTTCCACTAAAATAAAGTGTTGGAGCGCAAGCAATATGAAAAAACACTAATTTTGGGAGGTATTAGCTCACATGAACCTTACATACACAGCTAAACCCAAAAACTAAACAGAAACACCTTGATACTAACCATTTGCTTTTTACTCTTGTTGGCGTACATCTTTGATGTGACCTCTGCTAAGACGAGAATACCATCAGTGATTTTACTTATCGCGCTAGGGATGGGCGTGCATCAGTTGAGCATTTTTTTAGGTTTCCCTATACCTGATTTAGAAGCCATTTTACCCCAACTGGGCACTATTGGCCTAATTCTTATTGTACTTGAAGGAGCACTAGAATTAGAACTAAATGAATCCAAACTTCCGCTTATCGGCAAATCAGCTCTTCTCGCTATTATTCCGATGTTGGCTTTAAGTTTTTTACTGGGTTATGCATTTCACTATTTTGGAGATGTTTCACTAAAAATAGGATTAGCCAATGCCATACCCTTTGCCATTATAAGCAGCGCTATTGCTATACCTAGTGCACAAAACTTAGGCAAATTCAACAAAGAATTCATCACGTACGAAAGTAGTCTAAGCGATATTTTTGGAGTTGTTTTCTTTAATTTTATTACCCTAAACGACAATGTAGGGAGTAAGTCCTTCTCTGATTTTTTTGTTGAACTTTTTTTCATTCTCATCATCACGTTTATTGCCACATTAGGCTTGGCCTTTTTGTTAAGTAAAATAAAACATCATGTTAAGTTTCTGCCGATTATCCTGATAATCATCTCGATTTATTCCCTTTCCAAAATATACCATTTGCCAGCACTTATTTTCATAATGTTGTTTGGACTATTTTTAGGCAATCTAAAACTACTTAAAAAAAACAAGTATATTCATTTACTAAAGCCTGATATACTCGACAAAGAAGTGCACAAGTTCAAAGAACTTACCAGTGAGATTACTTTTTTGGTAAGGGCTCTATTCTTTTTGCTTTTTGGTTATCTGATCCAAACATCAGAGATATTCAACTTAGATACCATCGTTTGGGCTTCTGGCATAACCTTTGGCATTTTCTTTCTGAGGTTAATTAGCCTAAAGTTATTTAAACTCACGATCGAACCTTTATACTACATCGCCCCACGCGGATTGATTACGATATTGCTTTTCTTAACCTTACCCGTCACACAGCAGCTTGACTTATCTAACAAGTCACTCATAGTACAAGTTATTATCATGACTGCACTTATTATGATGGTTGGGTTAATGGTAAATTCTGAAGAAAAATCGTTAGAAGAAATAAAAGAAGACTCTGCAGAGGAAACAACTGAAGAAGCAGCAAAAGACGCACCCGCAGATCATTAAACGAATGAAAAACATGCCATTCATTCTTTTATGCATTGTCTCCATTTTTAGCCATACTTTACATGCCCAACGAGACAGTTGCTTTGATGCCAAAAAATTAATTATCCCAAGTGGACTTATATTAACGGGCACGGCAGCTACCTATAATAATTGGGGGCAAGACTTGAATAGCTCGATACAAAGACAACTCTACACACCAGGCAAACACACTAAACTAGATGATTATATCGCATTATCGCCATGTGCTGCTGTGTATATTTTAAATGCCTTAGGGAATAAGGGAAAACACAGTTTTACAGATAGAAGCGTCATCATTGGCACCTCTTATATTATGGCCTACCCCATTGTCATCGGTACTAAAGAAGCCACAGGGATATTACGCCCAGATGGGAGTACATACAACTCTTTTCCCTCTGGTCATACCGCAATAGCGTTTGCCAGTGCAGAGTTTTTAAGAATGGAATATAAAGATGTCAGTGCATGGTATGGCATTGCAGGGTACACCGTCGCTACAACCGTTGCCGGACTTCGTATGTATAACAACAGGCATTGGTTTAGTGATGTGTTGACAGGTGCAGGAGTGGGCATATTAAGCACCCAATTAGCCTATATTGTACAACCTTGGTTAAGCCAAAAACTTTTTAAACGACACTACAATAATGCGATGATCTCACCTCAACTAGATAAGAACAGCAGAGGATTTGTTTTAAGTATCCGTTTTTAAGTTACACACCCCACTCAGCAGGGTTCTCTCGCCATTGGGCAAGACTAGCTAAATCAGATTCTTGCACATAGCCGCTTGTCACCGCCTCATCTATCATACTGGCGTAATTTCCTAGTGTGATGTATTTACAATCCGCATGGTTAAAATTATCATCTGCAATTTGAAAACCATAGGTAAATATGGCAGCCATTCCCATCACGTTATACCCTTCAGCTCTTAGGTATTCTACCACCTTTAAGCTACTTCCGCCTGTACTTATCAAGTCTTCTAGTACTACTATTTTAGCATCTTTATCTACTTTGCCTTCTAACTGACGTTTTAGGCCATGTGATTTAGGCTCTGGTCTGCAATATGCATAACTAAGAGAAAGTTCATCTGCCACAAGTGCACCCATGGCAATACCCGCAGTGGCCACACCTATAATGGTGTCTACACCTTCAAACTCTGCCGCAATCTTAGCAGAAAGCATTTCTTTAATGGCCTTACGATGATGCGAATACGATAGAACCGTTCGGTTATCACAATAGATTGGGCTATTCCAACCACTGCTCCATTTGAAAGGTTTTTCAGGAGATAATTTTATTGCACTTGTTTCTAAAAGTATTTTGGCGATTTTTGCTTCTGTATTGATCATATAACGCAGGCAAATGTATCGAATTTTTCACGGCAAACACCGTATTTATCTCTCAAGCGATGAGAATGATATAGAACGCTACAAGCCTGACTTTGTCTTCAAAAAACCCAAAGAAGAGCAAATAAAAGAAGCCCTTAAAGTAGCCAAAAAAGCTACTAAACCCCTTAAAATACTACTACTGGGCAATCCTGACAAAATCTTAAAACGGGTTATTTTAGAGTTTAAATACAAAATAGCGGGTGGCGGAATTGTAGAAAATACCAAGGGACAAATATTGCTTATGAAGCGTCTTGGGAAATGGGATTTACCTAAAGGAAAATTAGATAAAGGCGAAACAATTGAAGAATGTGCCTTGCGCGAAATAGAAGAAGAGACGGGTGCTCAAGATTTATCCATCATTTCTTCGTTTGCAGAAACCTACCATACCTACTTCAGAAATGAAAAATGGGTAATCAAACACACCCACTGGTACACGGTAAAATGCAAAAGTGACGCTGAGCTCATACCGCAATTAGATGAAGATATAGAAGAAGTACATTGGTTGGATCCTCTTAGCCTAGATTTAACAACATTGGACACTTACCCTGCCATACGCAAGTTACTCAAACTGTATAAAAAAAGATATTCCGAATGGGCTAATGCGTAGCCTTTATGGCTAAGTAGATAGATTCTGGAAGATATTTTTTATAAGGACCATTATGTCGTATCAAATCCCGAACTATGGTCGAGCTAATCGAAGCGTTGTTCTGATCGCTCATTACAAAAACACTTTGTACAGCAACAGTTATATCTTCATTTACATAAGCAATTTGTTGCTCATACGTAAAATCCTGTGTAGTCCTTAGACCACGCAATATAAACTGTGCACCTATACTCTCTGCAAACATAGCCGTAAGTCCTTCGTAATGTATGACACTTACACGAGGCTCATTTCTAAAAATATCTTCTAGCCAAGCGGTGCGTTCTTCTAATGTAAACAGGTGGTTTTTACCACTATTCACCCCAATAGCTACTACCACTTCATCAAAAAGTTTGAGCCCTCTATTTACTATATCTAAATGTCCGTTGGTAAACGGATCAAACGTTCCCGGAAAAATTGCTTTCTTACTCATTCTTCTTCGTCAAAGTTAAAAAAACTAAAGGTACTTTGGCCATATTCTCTCTTGTCGCTAATAAATGTAGGATCTACCATGGTCATAGCTTGATGTTCTAAGATAAATAACCCTCCTTTTCGCAAATAATTCCCAGTTGAAATAGTCTCTACCAAGGCGTGAATTTCTGCATTGTCATTATATGGTGGATCGGCAAATATGATGTCGTATTGATTTTCATCCTTCGCTAAGTAGGAAAGAACCTTTTCTTGCTCAAGCTGTAACGACATCTCTAATTTAGCGACCAATTCGTTTATATAGGCTATGGACTTACGATTAAAATCTACTGCGGTAATATCTGTTGTACCCCGAGAGCAAAACTCTAAGGCTACACTGCCCAAGCCACTGTACAAATCAAGTACTTTTATATCTTCAAAGTAATACGTTTGATCCAAAATATTAAAAAGGGCCTCTTTAGCTCTGTCTGTCGTAGGCCGAGCATGCGGCATATTTTTTTCAGGAAACCTGAAACCTTTGTGTAAACCGCTTATAATACGCATTGAGCATAGAAATAAGACAACAACTCATCTTCCTTATTCTCGTCTATAGTGTCATGTGCACCAGAAGTTGTTACGTTAGCCAAATGGAGTGTATTTACGTAATTTTTAAAAACAGAGACATACGTTTCATGCATTCCTTTGGTACTAATGCACTCAAAATAAATTTCATTTGGATTAAGTTCTAGTTGCTCAATAACCAACATAACATAGTAAAAGGTCTCTTCAGCATTTTCACTGGGATATCTGTTGGCCAACATAAACTGGCCCTCTTTCCAAGCAAATACCGTAATTTCATTTGCCTGACAGTAGAAATAAACCGAGTTCCTATGTGACTTTTGAGCTGTGTACATGTACGACAAGTGTATGTCACTTGTTTTTTGTAAGCCCACTAATTGTTTTGAAATATCAGCATAAGCAGAAGGCTGGCTGTAGGCTATCGCAAATAATTCAGATTCTTGAATTTCTAAATCACCAGTAAGACCATGGTTTAAAGAGTAGTGAAGACCCATTTCTGCATCATTCAAGGGGCCAAGTGTAAAAGGCATTCCGCTGCAAACCAGAGTACTGCTACTGAAAATAGCATTTTGTAGAGCAACGGGGTAAGAACTTTTATGGTCTGAGACCAATTGCCACTTCAGGGCATTATCTTTATTGTACACTTGGTAAACTACTTTTGCTTTGAAAAGGTTTACCATAAGCCGATCACTAACGGCATTGATATAGGCGGCTTGTTCGGTCACGCCTATCCTATTTACTTCCAGTTACCGTTATAGTTGACCTCAAATAGAGAACCTACAGTAAGTGGGTCGTTTTTCTTAACACGCTCTTTGTTGAACGGATAAGGATCTTTTATTTCAAATACGGGAACTACCACATTATTCTTTTTGATTTCACCTGCAGCTATAATAAATACCGCAGTATCTGTACCCGGCAAAAATTTAAGGCTGTTGATATCAACATCCTTATACAAAGAATCTTTAATGCTAAATTCTATTGCTCTAGAACTGAATACGGTAGTAGAGTCATCTTTATCTCCCTCTAGAATCATTGTCTTAACAGTACCTTCTTCCAAAAATTTAAAAAGCTCTTCATAGGTATTGGCAAACTTGCCGTTTACATCTTTGTAAAGTAACTCAGCGTCTCTAAGCGCTTCTAATTTTGCAATTACAGCACCTTCTTTCACTTCTACTTCTTCAGCATAAACCAAGTCAGAATTGACGGTATCAAAGGTTAAGTAAGCTAAAGAGGCGATTAATACTAAAAGTCCGATTCTAATGGCGTATTTCATGTATGCTTTTGTGTGTTTTGAATGGCAATATTACGTAAAATCGTTTAAATATATTTTGACTTTGCTTTTTTTATTGATGACAGGCGCCCTTTAGGTGAGCAAAGGCATCAAGCACACTATTGCTGTGCACACAAGGATAAAATCTTATCTAATCCTCCCAAACGTATTTAAACAATACTACCGAGAGAACCAATTGCATCACTAGCAATAACAATAACACTAACCAATCTTGAAAAAATACAGACGTGTCTAGCGGAGAAATAGCTTTGCTTGCGGATTTTAAACTTACTAAAAGGCTTGGTATAAGTAAGGGTAAACTTAATATCATAGCAACCAGACTGCTGTTTTTGGCGCCGAGTGCTAATGCAGAGTTAAACGTAAATACCGCAGAGTTACAAAGGGTAAACAATAATGCCGTTAACATATATTGCCAGAAGTGCGGAATACTTTGGGGCAGCCAAAAATTCATCAAAACACAGAGTACTGCCAAAAAGAAAGCATTGATTAAAAACTGATAAGCAATTTTGGAGACTATAATAGCTCGGCTATCTACTAAGAATTTATAGTACAATAGACTTCCTTTATTTTCCATCAGAAAACTTCGCCCAATGTTTTGAACTACCCCAAAAATAAGAACGACATAAAATAAACTATGCCATACCATGTTGCTAGCTTGCTTTTGAATCGTGTAGATGATAAAGACGGAAACGACCAAGAGCAGCACTAGTGACCACAAGGCGTACTTATTTTTAAGCTCCATTTTGAGCTCTTTTAGAAAAAGTTGTTTTATCTGCTTAATAAGTGCAGTTTGCATAAATTTGCCATCGCAAAAGTACATTTAATGTTATACCAATTACAGAAGTTATCAGAAGAAGAAAGAATTGCCGTTCAACAATCACCAGTTTGGGTCACCTTACTTATTGCCTGCGCAGATCACGACATAGACGAATCGGAAATAGATAGAGCAAAAGAAATAGTGCATATTAAATCTTTCGCTACCCAAAATGACGTCAAGCATCTTTACAAGGATCTAGATAGCCACATTGATCAAGAGATTGACAATGCGCTAAGAAGTTTGCCAGCCAATGGAAACGAGCGCTTGGTTTTACTAGAAGAACACATTGCAAAACTGAATAACATCCTTCCTAAATTAGACAGCACCTATGCTTCACAATTATATGATAGCCTATTAAGTTTAGCTGTTTCTGTAGCGCAATCTGAAGGAGGAATATTCGGAATTCAACGAATAAGCCTATACGAGAAGCAATACATTCATTTACCTATGCTGCACAAGCCTTGAAAAAAATACTAATAGCAAACCGTGGCGAAATCGCCGTAAGAGTGATAAAAACTTGTCGAAAGATGGGTATCTCCACCGTAGCTATTTACTCGGAGGCAGATAGAGACTCTAAACATGTGCAAATGGCTGATGAGTCTTTTTGCGTAGGGCCTGCACCTAGTGCAGAGAGTTATCTGCAAGCCGCCAAAATAATACAAATCTGCAAAGACAATAACGTAGACGGAATACATCCAGGCTATGGCTTTTTATCTGAAAACGCAGACTTTGTAAAAGCCGTAAAAAATGCAGGTATAACATTTATAGGACCCAGTCCTGAGGCTATAGACTTAATGGGAAGTAAAATTGCCAGTAAGCAAGCCGTAGAAAAATATGGTGTACCACTAGTTCCAGGTATTAATCACGCCGTAGAAGACATCACTGAGGCTGCCGATGTAGCCAACCAAATAGGCTACCCTGTGCTGGTAAAAGCAAGTGCCGGAGGTGGCGGTAAGGGAATGCGAATTGTGCACGACCCTAAAGATTTAGAAAGCCAAATGAGAACCGCTCAAAGTGAAGCTCAAAGTGCTTTCGGAGATCGTTCTGTTTTTATAGAAAAATTTGTTACCAAGCCAAGACATATAGAAATCCAGCTGATTGCTGATAATCATGGCAACGTAATTTACTTACTTGAGCGTGAGTGTTCTATACAAAGACGTCATCAAAAACTAGTAGAAGAAGCTCCTAGTGTGGTACTTACTCCAGCGCTACGAAAAGCAATGGGAGAAGCAGCCGTTAACGTAGCTAAAGCATGCAACTATTCTGGCGCAGGTACGGTTGAATTCTTATTAGACGCAGACCATCATTTTTATTTCTTAGAAATGAATACACGTCTGCAAGTAGAGCATCCTGTTACGGAACTCATAACGGGATTAGACCTTGTGGCAGAACAAATAAAAGTGGCTCGTAACGAGAAACTTACGTATTCTCAAGACGATATAAAAGCCAATGGACACGCCATTGAACTTCGTTTGACCGCAGAAGAAACCGAAAATGACTTTACACCAGCCATCGGTACCATTGACACCTACCAAGCACCTAAAGACGAATGGGTACGTTTAGATGATTTTGTGTATGAGGGATATGAAATACCTATCTATTATGATAACATGTTTGCTAAACTTATCGTTTGGGGAGTAGATCGTACAGAAGCGATACAACGCATGATTAAAGCCTGCAATGATTTTAAAATTGAGGGCGTTCCAACTACCTTAGATTTTGGACGTTTTGTAATGCAGCATCCTAAATTTATTGAAGGAGATTTTGACACCAATTTTATAGCACAATACTACACACCTGAAGCGCGTGCTGAACAAGATTCCGAAATCAATAAAGCAGCATCACTATTTACCTACTTAGAATTTAACGAGCACAAAGAGGTTATAGTGGCAGAGCATACCAGTAGTAATTGGAGTAAACGGAATCATTAAGAAATACAGGAGTAAAACCTCACTATTTCTTCGATCACAACTTAATTTCTAGCACAACATAATATATTCGCTCCTATCTTGGAACGACGTATAGCACAACTAACCAATATTAGCGAAAAACAGGTCGCTGCCGTTTTAAAACTACTTGCCGAAGGAGGCACAATTCCTTTTATAGCGCGCTATAGAAAAGAAGCCACTGGAAGTTTAGATGAGGTTGCTATCGAAAAAATAGATGTAGCACAGAAAAAAATCATCGAGCTCGAAAAAAGAAAAAAGTCCATCCTAGATCGATTAGCAGAACTTAACGTACAGAAACCCGAACTCATAGCGCAAATTCAAAATTGCTATGACCCCAGAGAACTCGAAGACCTATACCTCCCCTACAAGCAAAAACGAAAAACCAAAGCTACCGTTGCCATAGAGCAAGGATTAGAACCGCTGGCTAAGCTTATTATGGCGCAACGCCAAAATGATATAATGGCACAAGCTTATCGCTTTTCCAAGAACGGACTTACGCCAGACGATGCACTGGAAGGCGCACGTCATATTATAGCCGAATGGGTAAGCGAAAGTCCTGCCGCACGAAATACCGTGCGCACCAGCTATGAACGGCATGCCACGCTTACTTCCAAAATAGATAAGAAAAAAACAGCCGACGCACAGAAATATTTAGACTATTTTGATTTCTCCCAGGGTATTAACCGTATTCCCAGTCATAGATTTTTGGCTATACTGAGAGCAGAAAAAGAAGGTCTACTAAAAGTAAAAATAGAAATAGATAATGAACGTGCACTTGAACGACTTGAACGCATATTTATTCGCTCCAATGCCGATGCCGCGCATCATATACAACTCGCCGTAAAAGACAGCTACAAACGTCTCTTGGCGCCAAGTATAGAAACCGAAATTCGCAAAGAAGCGAAAGAAAAAGCAGACCTAGAAGCCATCGGAATATTTGCCAATAATCTTACCCAATTGCTCATGGCCCCCCCACTTGGCACTAAGCGTATTTTGGCATTAGACCCCGGTTTTAGAACAGGTTGTAAATTGACATGCTTAGACCAGCAAAGTAACTTAGTGCACCATAGCACCATTTACCCGCATGAACCACAAAACGATAAAGACAATGCGCGTCACCGCATAGAAAGCCTCATTCGTAAGCATGATATAGAAGCCATCGCAATAGGTAACGGAACTGCTGGAAGAGAAACCGAACAATTTATTAAAAGCATATTACCCAAAGACTCTGCTATAGAAGTATACCTAATAAATGAAGCCGGCGCATCCATATACTCTGCTAGTGAGGCCGCAAGAGAAGAATTCCCAGACTTAGATTTAACCGTGAGAGGATCTATTTCTATCGGGCGCAGACTCATAGACCCATTAGCCGAATTGGTAAAAATAGAACCCAAAAGTATAGGCGTTGGACAATACCAGCACGATGTAGATCAAGGTAAACTAAAAAACACACTGGATAATGTGGTGAGTTTTGCCGTAAATAAAGTAGGCGTAAATGTAAATACAGCGAGCAAACATTTGTTGCAATACGTTGCAGGATTAGGACCCAAGCTCGCACAAAATGTGGTGAATCATCGCCAAGAAAACGGAACGTTTAAAAGTATAGATCAACTCAAAAAAATAAAGGGATTTGGAGCCAAGGCTTACGAACAGTCTGCAGGATTTTTACGTGTGCTAGATGGAGACAATCCGTTAGATGCATCTGCTGTGCACCCCGAACGTTACCCAATTGTTCAAAAAATGGCTCAAAAACTAAATCTTCCTACCTTTAAATTAATAGGAAATACGGAGCTTGCTACCACGCTTCAATTAGAAGATTTTGTATCTGAAGAAATTGGTTTAATCACGCTTACGGACATTATAAACGAACTACAAAAACCAGGATTAGACCCACGTGGTGCCGCGAAGTCAATGGAATTTGACGACCGCATACGTGACATAAAAGACATTCGTACGGGTATGATCTTGCAAGGAAAAGTAAGCAATCTTACTAAGTTTGGGGCCTTTGTGGATATAGGTATAAAAGAGAATGGACTAATACACGTATCCCAAATAACCGATAAATACATTACCGATCCCGCCGAACACTTGAGTCTGGAACAAGTAGTCACCGTAAAAGTGATTGAAGTAGACGTAGATCGAAAACGAATCGCTCTGAGCATGAAGATATAGGCTGTAAGAAGAATAAGCATTCACAAAAGCAATTTTGTTACATTCTTAATCCAACTTCACCGATAGCACATAAAGCTTACCTTTGTTGCATATAATGGAGTCCTTCGAAGAACTAAATATTTCCAAACAACTGCTTAATGCCATAACAGACATGGGCTTTGAAAAACCTACTCCCATACAAGAAGAGGCTTTCCCTATTGCTATGTCTGGTAAAAATATTGTGGGTATAGCCCAAACCGGTACAGGTAAAACCCTCGCTTATATGTTGCCTATTTTGCAACAATTTAAGTTTTCAAAAGATTATAAGCCAAAAGCCATTATACTAGTTCCTACGAGAGAATTGGTCGTACAAGTAGTTGAACAAATAGAATTATTTACGAAGTACATGACAACCCGCGTATTGGGTGTGTATGGTGGGGTAAATATTAAAACTCAAATGGGTCAACTTACCCAAGGCGTAGATATCGTAGTAGGTACACCGGGTAGATTATATGACCTTGCCGCCAATCGTTCATTGTTACTTCAAAACGTGAAAAAACTGGTTATAGACGAGGTAGACGTAATGCTGGATTTAGGTTTCCGTTTTCAGTTAAATAATATTTTTGAACTGCTGCCCGAAAAACGTCAAAACAGTATGTTTTCGGCAACAATGACGGAAGATGTCGAAATTCTAATCAATGATAATTTTATAGAGCCTGAATTTATTGCAATTGCACTTAGTGGAACACCGCTAGAAAACATAGCACAAAGTTGTTATCGTGCACCTAATTTTTATACCAAGGTAAATTTATTGGCACACTTACTAAAGGACAAGAGCAAATACCAAAAGGTTCTTATTTTTATGGACAGCAAGAAAAATGCAGATCGCCTTTTTGAAGCATTGGAAGAGGAATTCTGGAAAGACCTAGGGATAATTCACTCCAATAAGAGTCAAAACAATAGAATGGCTGCAATAGAACGTTTTAATGACAACGCCAGCCGTATTTTAATTGCTTCTGATTTGATAGCCCGAGGTTTAGACTTAGCTAACATCTCACATGTTATTAGTTTTGACACCCCTAAATACCCGGAAAACTATATGCACCGCATTGGTCGTACAGGTAGAGCTGAAAAAATAGGTGAGTCTATACTTTTCTATACGGAAGCAGAGGAAGAATGGAAGCAAGCTATCGAAAAATTAATGGAATATACTATTCCTGAACTTCCTTTCCCAGAAGAGGTTAAGATTTCCAAACAACTTACCTTGGAAGAACAGCCACGCATTATTGAGAAAAATCCACACAAAAAAACACAGCGAGAAGCGGGTCCCGGTTTTCACGAAAAGAAAGACAGCAATAAAAAAACTACAAATTTAGGTGGCGGGCAAAAATTAAAAATTAAGAAAGCTAAGAAATACAAGAAACCCATCACGCGAGGAAGTAAGGAAATGAATATGAAGAAACGCAAGTAAACAGGTTTTACGGATTAGCACTTAACCATAAAGTGAATTAGTTGTAGGTTTATTTTCTGCGAATAAAATCAAATAAAAATAAAAAAACCAATAACTCAAATACGGATTACATTTGCACTTTAATAAAACAATACCATGAACAAAGGAACAGTAAAATTCTTCAATGATGAAAAAGGCTTTGGCTTTATCACTCCAGAAGATGGAAGTAAAGATGTATTTGTACACAAAACAGGTACTAGAACTAGAATCAACGAGGGAGACCAAGTTAGCTACGAAGTAGAAGACGGTCAAAAAGGCCCAAGTGCAGTAAATGTAAATTTAGTATAAGCATTTACTAATAAAATTTTACAACTGAAAGGCTTACCGTATGGTAAGCCTTTTTTTGTAGTTAAATTTGCAACCGAATTGAAACGCAACGAAGGCAACGAACAAGAGCAACCAAACAACCCACTTCACGGTATGAAATTAAAAGAAGTTCTTGAATTTCTTATTTCGTACTACGGTTGGGAAGGCTTAGGTGAACGTATAAAAATAAACTGTTTTACGATGAATCCTACCATGGGCAGTAGTCTTAAATTCTTACGCAGAACACCGTGGGCCCGCGAAAAAGTAGAGAAACTCTATAGCCAAACCATTCCTAAATTCAAATAATGTATACCGATTTAAGATACCGCAACATACTTTTATTAAGTAACTTAAATCATTATTTGGGTTTTAACCTGCAATTCTGATGAAAGCTGTAACCGTTACCACAATCAAAAAAGAGCTCCAACATCTTGAAAAAGAACAGTTGGTAGAATTGGCATTACGCGTAACCAAGTACAAGATAGAAAACAAGGAACTCATGACCTACCTCCTATTTGAGGAACATGACGAGGACCATTTTATAGAAACCATCAAGGCTGAGATGGATGATCAATTTGAAGACATCAATACCACCAGTTACCATTTCATCAAAAAAAGTGTTCGCAAGATTTTACGAGGTGTAAAAAAGCATGTACGCTACTCCAAAAAAATAGAAACAGAAGCAGCACTAACCATACACTTTTGCCGTAAGCTGAAAGAAATGGATCCTTCGTACCGTTACAACACCGTACTTACCAATATGTATGACAGGCAGCTAGGCTTAGCCGAAAAAATAATTGACAAGATGCACGAAGACTTGCAATATGATTACAAGTTAGAAATTGAAGATTTTTTCTGAAAAAGATAATCACCAACTAACTTAACTCCCTAATCTTTCTTGCTAAACTGAGCTATTTTTATCTGGAAAGCTGCAAAAATCAGGGTCATGAACGGACTCAGGTAATTAAATACCGCATAACCTATATATTCACTTACACCCACACCAAGTACACCACTCTGGTAAGCGCCACACGTATTCCACGGAATAAGCGCAGAGGTTACGGTGCCGCTATCTTCTAAGGTCCTACTCAAGTTCTCAGGAGCAAGTCCTTTGTCTTTATAGGCTTTTTCAAACATTTTGCCCGGCACCACAATCGCTAAATACTGATCACTTGCGGTAAGGTTAATCGCTAAACAACTCGCTACCGTACTCGCAAACAACCCAAAAACAGATGTTGCAAAACTCAACAAGGCCGCACTTATTCGGGCTAATGCTCCGATTGCCTCCATTATGCCCCCAAAAACCATAGCGCATATAATTAGCCAAACGGTGCCCAGCATACCCGACATGCCTCCAGCTGAAAACAGATCGTTAAGCGAAGCATTACTTGTCTCGATAGCAACCCCTTGCGTAATAGATTGCATAAGAAAGGCATACGTTGGGGCGGTTTTATGCATGGTAGCAAAATCACTTAGAATAGCAGGCTGGGAAAGTATACATGCGATACAACCCAATAAGGTCCCTGCCAATAAGGCCACAACAGGATTTACTTTTTTTACAATGAGCACTATAACCAGCAAAGGCACTGAGAAAAGCCACGGCGTAATATTGAATTTAGCTGAAATAGCTGCTAGTAATTCATCTGTACCTTGCACCTCTCCCACTTCATACGTTAAACTGAGTACAGCAAATACTATTAAGGTAATTATAATCGTGGGAACCGTAGTATACGCCATATACTTAATATGGGTAAATAGTTTTGTACCTGCCATTGCTGAAGCGAGATTGGTGGTATCGCTAAGCGGACTCATTTTATCTCCGAAGTAAGCGCCACTTATTACAGCACCTGCCACCATTCCTGCAGGTAAACCAATAGCTTTTCCAATGGCTACAAGGGCTATACCTATAGTAGCACTGGTAGTCCAAGAACTCCCCGTAGCAATTGAAATAATAGCAGAAATAACTACCGCAGTTGGTAAAAATATAGCAGGATTAATCAACTTAATACCATAGAAAATCATAGCAGGAATCACACCGCTTATAAGCCAAGCCGCCGAAAGTGAGCCAACCAAAAGTAAGATAAGAATAGCGCCAGCTACCGATTTTAGATTACTCCCTACATTATCTAGCATTGTATCTAGACTTACTTTATTAAAATAACCAACCAAAGCTGCCACTGCGCCTCCCATGAGTAAGATAAACTGGTTACTACCGCTTATTGCGTCGTCCTCAAAGACATATACATTAAAAGCAAGCATACTTACTAGTGCAATAATGGGGATTAACGCCTCCCAAATATTGAGTTCTTTATTACCTACTATTTTATGCTCTTTCATTGGTTTGCCAAATAAACATAAAAAAAACTTAATCTAGCTTAAACGTTACGGTTATGCCTTGGATAGCTAAATATTTTAACGCCCTAAAGCGATCAAATTAGTACTTTCGCATAGGATGATTCAAAATCTTATTATTGGTGCTGGCCCTGCAGGTCTTGCGATGGCGGGCGCATTACGTCACGCTAAAAAAGATTTTTATATGATTGAAAAAAGTCATCACATAGCATCTAAATGGCATGCCCATTACGATAGATTACACTTGCATACCGTTAAAGAGTACTCTCATTTACCGTATATGCCATTTCCTGACACCTATCCGACTTATATTCACAAGTCTGATCTGATAGCGTACTATGAGTCGTATGCTGCTCAATGGGACATCAAACCTCACTATAATAAAGAAGCTACTAAGATTATTAAACACGATAATAAATGGCATGTGCACTGCGGGGATGAGATACTTATAGCCAAAAATGTAATTGTAGCTACGGGCATAAACCGTATTCCCAAAATTCCTCGTTGGAAAGGCCAAGAAAACTTTAAAGGAGAGATAATTCACGCAAATAAATACAAGAATGCCATACCCTACCAAGATAAAAAAGTACTGATTATCGGCATGGGGAATACCGGCGCAGAGATAGCCTTAGACTTGGCAGAACATAATGTACAAGTGGGTATTTCTATACGCAGTAAGCAGAGTATCGTACCACGAGATTTGTTTGGCAGACCCATTCAAAAAACAGCTAAAATACTGGACACACTTCCATTTGACCTTGGCGCTCATATAGGAAATATCGTAAGAAAACTCTATTTCGGGAACCTGGCAAAATACAACATACCGATTCACACTGAACCGCCTATAAAAATGCTTCGTGAAACAGGAAAAACGCCTACCATTGACTTAGGTACAGTTGCTCGAATTAAAGATGGTAGTATTCATGTACATGCAGATGTTTCTCATTTCGACAAAACCAGTGTTTATTATACCAATGGGGATTCATCAGTTATAGATGCTGTCATTTTGGCTACTGGCTATCTAACCCACTTAGAGACATTAATTGAAGAAAGTAAAAACTGTATTGACCAAAAAGGTGAGCCTATCAAAAAATGCAATCCAGGCAATCAGCAGGGACTCTATTTTATTGGTTTTGACAATTACAAAACAGGTGGCATACTTGGTACATTGAGAGATGACAGTGCTGAAATAACAAAAAGTATAGTTGCTACAAGCGAATAAATAAATCGTTGACTATTCATCTACCAGTATACTTTTGTCAAAAGGAACTTTTAATTGATAAGCTAAATCTTCAGAGCGAGAATTGTCTAACACATCCAGTCCATATTGTATATCACGGGAATCTCCACTTACAAAAGTGCCAAACATACGATCCCAAATACTGAGGATATTCCCAAAGTTAGCATCTGTCCAAGGTCTTTGATAGTGATGATGAAACTTATGCATTCTTGGAGTGACAATTAAGTAGCTTAAAGCTTTATCTACTCCTCTTGGAAGATCAAAATTTGCATGGGTCCAATAGGTAAATAAAACAGTTATTATGCGATAAACCAGATAAAATGCAAAAGGTAAACCTCCTAATACAACTGCAAGTAGAGAAAATAACTCTCTAAATAAGTAATCACCAGGATGATGACGTGTTCCAGAAGTCACGTCTAAATGGGTGTCGCTATGATGTACCATATGAAAACGCCATAGAGGCCCAAACTTATGTAAAATGTAATGAACGCCAAATTGCGCCACAAAGTCAAGCAGCATTATTCCCACGATAACTTCAACCCACGTGGGCCAGTTTACCCAATTTAAAAGACCGAAAGAATGCGAACCAACCCAAACAAAAACGCCAGCAGTTACAATTCCAAAAAGAGCATTGATAAGAATAGTGGTTCCTAATAGCACAATGTTCACTTTTGCATGACGCCATTTTTTGTAGCCTAACACTACCGCCGGAAATGCCCCTTCTATAAGCCAAAAAAAAGTCATGCAGATTACAACCCAACTTATCTTTTGGATGTTTGATAACGACTCAAAGAAGGATAAAAATGTGTTCATATTAAACTCGAATATACTAAATTTAGAAATAAATAGTACAATTTATAGCTAGGTATAAAGTACCGTGCAGGAACCTACTTATTTTACATTCATCTGCCAAACTGGGTTTGGCAACCTTTTTGCGATTTTGTGCCTAGAATAGTAAAACAACATGAACAAGATAATTAAGTTTTTAGTACTGGGAGGAGTGATATTTTTATGTGGTAAACATCTAGAGGGCATTACTATAACAGGTGGATATCTGTATGCAGTGACAGCTGCCATTGTACTTGCCATAGTCAATAGCTTTATTAGACCAATTCTTGCCGTTCTTACCTTCCCGATAACCGTGTTTTCTTTTGGCATATTTAGTTTTGTACTAACCGCACTTATGGTTATGGTTATGGATTACTTTGTTGATCATGTATATATAGCCTCATTTTGGAATGCGATGCTGTTGGGCCTTATTGTATCCTTTGCGAGCTCTGCATTAGACAAGTTTTTAAGTAGACCTAAACGAGTTTATCAGCCAGAAGCTGAAACACGTAAATATACTGATTACGAAGAAGTAGATTAATATAAAAATTTGATCATAAAAAAAGCCCGTCTCCCATAAAATGGGGACGGGCTTTTTAGTATCTATTACTTATCTAATTACTTAGATACTG
>ENA-ORCY01000092-ORCY01000092.1-marine-metagenome-genome-assembly--contig:-NODE-92-length-68896-cov-4.632078_pt1 | contig 68896 bp, 53 predicted proteins | sample MGYA00248634_ERZ508507 | MGnify/ENA primary metagenome ERZ508507 (study PRJEB26178, sample SAMN06266269) | marine metagenome | isolation source: Columbia River Estuary | place: USA:Columbia River Estuary... | reverse complement strand
CTGTTCGCCCATTAAAGTGGCACGCGAGCTGGGTTCAGAACGTCGTGAGACAGTTCGGTCTCTATCTGTTGTGGGCGCTAGAAATTTGAGAGGATCTGACTTTAGTACGAGAGGACCGAGTTGGACACACCTCTGGTGTATCTGTTGTGCCGCCAGGTGCAGTGCAGAGTAGCTACGTGTGGAGCAGATAAGTGCTGAAAGCATCTAAGCACGAAACTGACCTCAAGATGAGATTTCTTTTAAAGGTCGTTAAAGACGATGACGTTGATAGGCTATAGGTGTAAAGGCAGTAATGTCATAGCCAAGTAGTACTAATTACCTGTAGACTTACCATTTATTTTATTTATAAAATATATATAGTTTTTATTTTACTTCCAATTTTTGTCATAGTTGTTATAAAACAACTAAATAATACTTAAATCTAGATTGTACTAATACAATCACAAAGACTTTAAGGTGGTTATTTCGTTGGGGTACACCTCTTCCCATCCCGAACAGAGAAGTTAAGTCCAACTGAGCCGATGATACTTGGGTAATACCTGGGAAAGTAGGTCACCGCCATTTCATTAATCCCTGCCTCTTAATCGAGCGTAGGGATTTTTTTTACCTCAAAATATCAGGGGAAAAATTAACACACAGAATAGCCGCTCGAATTTCAAGAAGGATAAGTGGTCAATTGATGTTTAAATGTAGTTTACCTGAGTGTTTTTAACTAGTACTCTTTTAGACTTAGGTCGAGACTTTTTACGGAATGTGTTAACGCTCCTACTGAAATGTAATCAACTCCTGTTTCTGCATAGCCGCGGATGGTCTCACTGGTTATTCCCCCGCTAGCTTCTGTCTCGCATAAACCGTTTACTAATTTTACTGCTTCTGTCATTAGTGCAGGAGTAAAGTTATCAAACATAATTCGGTCAACCAACCCACTATTTAAAGCTTCCTTAACTTCTTCTAAGTTCCGAGTTTCAACTTCTATTTTAAGATTTTTATCATTAGCTGTAAGATATTCTTTAGTCCGCGTTACTCCATTGGTTATACCTCCAGCGTAGTCGTTATGATTATCTTTAAGCATAACCATGTCCCATAAGGCAAAACGGTGATTTACACCACCACCAACGGTTACTGCATATTTCTCGAAAGTACGAAGTCCTGGGGTTGTTTTGCGGGTATCGAGTAGACGAGCATTAGTACCTACAAGCAATTGTACAAGATCATGTGTAATGGTCGCAACTCCACTCATTCGTTGCATGAAGTTGAGCATAAGTCTTTCTGCTTGCAAAATGCTGTGCACGCTACCATGTACCGTAAATACTACGTCTCCTGGTTTTACCTCACTTCCCTCTTCTATTAGTTGATTAAATGTTACGCCTTCATCTATAAGATTCATAATATATTTTGCAACAGAAATGCCGCAAATAATACCGTTATCTTTTACCAAAAGTCGTGCATTACCTTCTGTTCCTGTAGGTATAGCACCAAGACTGCTGTGGTCTCCGTCACCTATATCTTCAAGAATAGCAAGATTGATAAGTTGTGATACAAGCGGGTCGTTAAAATCCATTGGTCAAAGTTAAGCAATGAATAATACAATAAGTAGATAATAGAAGTGTAGCAAGTGAAATTTAGCATTACGCTGTACTTCTTGTGTATATAGTTATCCCTTATTAGAGGGTTTTACTATGAGTAAATCAGGTTTTGATTTGGTTACTGAGATATTTAAAATGCTATTTTTTAGAAACGTGTGGTAGATGAAAAATTTTATTCAAATGAATGTGTCGTGTCGGGATTAGGGGACGCAGGTGACTTATCATTTGGGGTGAAATCTTAGATTGAAAGTATGCGTAAGTTGTATGTATTTCATTAAATCTGCCTGATCGCTTTATTGTTCATTTAAAACCTTTATTTCGCACTGTATTTAATTAATAAACCGAATGCCTAAAAATCTTTTCTTTGATCTCGATCATACTATTTGGGACTTTGATACCAACGCGAATGAAACGTTGAGAGAATTGTATGATTTGTATCAACTGCAGTTTATTTCAAGTAAAAGTGTGGATGACTTTATAGGAATATACACACGTGTAAATCACGATTTATGGGCGCTATATAGACAACACAGGGTTACCAAAGAACAGCTAAGAGAACGAAGATTTAGGGATACCTTTAGAGAAATGGATGTTGACGAGGATGAAATACCACTAGGTGTAGAAGCTGAGTATATAGCTATATGTCCTACCAAAACGGCATTGTTGCCAGGTGCACGAGAGGCGCTTGATTACCTAGCCGGTAAGTATGACTTGCATCTTATTACCAATGGTTTTGCGGAGTCTCAGCGAACAAAGCTTCGTTGTTCAGACTTAGAGAAATACTTCATAACGCTCACTATTTCAGAGGAAGTAGGAGCTCAAAAACCGCATCCGTTGGTATTTGAAACAGCGTTGAAAAATGCTGGAAGTGATTTAAAAACAAGTCATTACGTAGGAGATAATTTAGAAGCAGATGTTAAGGGAGCAATTCAAAGTGGTTGGCATGCATACTGGCTTACCGATGACCCAAGTGCTTTTTCAAATGAAAAGTGTACAGCCATTTCATCTATGCTTGATCTTAAAGAATTATTTTAGTGCATTAAAAAGAAGCCCGATCTCTGGGTCAAATCCGTTTAAATAGTTGAATTAATGCTGTCTTTATTCATCATTTCCCAGAGCTTATCTTTAAGTTGGGTGATGTTTTTACCGGAGACAGATGATATGAAAACAACTTCACAGTCTACATTTATCTCTGCTCTAAGCGCAGCTTCTAGTTCATCATCAATCATATCACTCTTAGTTATCGCAAGCACTCTGTCCTTAAACATTAGTTCCTCATTAAAACTATTCAGTTCGTTTAATAATATGCCGTATTCTTTCGTGATGTCTTCACTATCTGCAGGAATCATAAAGAGAAGAGCTGCATTACGTTCAATATGGCGCAAGAATCGTATTCCCAATCCTTTTCCTTCGCTGGCACCTTCTATAATACCTGGGATGTCCGCCATTACAAATGATTTGTATTGACGATACTGTACGATTCCTAAATTGGGTACGAGCGTTGTAAACGGGTAATCTGCAATTTCTGGTTTAGCTGCAGATACTACCGATAGCAATGTTGATTTTCCTGCATTTGGGAACCCTACTAAACCTACATCAGCCAGTACTTTCAGTTCTAATATAAACCACTCTTCTTTACCTGGTTCACCTGGTTGGGCGTATTTAGGAGTTTGATTGGTTGCGCTTTTAAAATTAGCATTACCTAATCCACCTTTACCCCCTTTTAGTAATACTATTTCTTGACCGTCTTGGGTAATTTCACCCAGTACTTCAAATGTTTCGGGATGTTTTGCTACAGTACCTAATGGTACTTCTACAATTTGATTTTTGCCGCTTTTACCGGTTTGGTGTTTTTTCTTGCCTGGGGCACCGTCTTCACAGTAAACGTGTCGTTTAAACTTGAGGTGGAGTAAGGTCCAAAACTGAGCATTCCCGCGTAGTATAATAGATCCACCTGCTCCGCCGTCACCGCCATCGGGTCCACCTTTAGCATTTAGGTTATCTCTAAAGTAACTGTGACTTCCTGGGCCTCCTTTGCCACTTTTGCCGCATATTTTTACGTAGTCTATAAAGTTTTGGTTACTCATGGTTCAGGTATTTTTAAGTTTGATTTTTTGGCTTAAGCGAAGGAATTGATAGCCTTTGTAAGTCTATTAAATATTTCTTCTACTGAACCCATTCCGAGTATGCCTACATATTTACCTTGCTCGTTGTAAAAAGCTGCAAGTGGAGAAGTCTCGTTTTGATATACTTTGAATCGATTGCGAATAGTGTCCTCATCTTGATCATCTATTCTTCCGCTGGTTATGCCACGCTCTATTAGTCTTTTTACCAGTTCATTTTCTTCAACTTCTAGCGCAAGCATCATGGTAATAGAAGAGTCTTTTTTGGCAAGCATAGTGGCTAAGGCATTGCCTTGTGCTATGGTTCTTGGGAAACCATCAAAAATAAATCCGTTTTCATTCCAATTTCGGTCGATAAAGTCATTTACCATATTGTTGGTTACCTCATCAGGAACGAGTTCACCTTGGTCAATAAAGCTTTTAGCTAAGATACCAAGTTCTGTTTCATTTTTTATATTGTATCTAAAAACATCACCTGTAGACAGGTGAGTTAAATGGTACTGTTCTATTAGCTTAGCACTTTGAGTACCTTTTCCTGCCCCTGGAGGGCCAAATAAAATAATGTTCAGCATTGGCTTAAATATTGGAATGCAAAGGTAGTGGTTTCTAAAGTGTATTTTGCAATTGCAGATTAAAAAACGCAAAGCCTCTTTGGTAAAATGAGTCTAACGTTAAACCTATATCTATATACTTAGGTATTAAACTACACACGGCCGTCAAGAAAAACCGTTTCACTTGACTTGTGGGTTCTTTAGATTATTTTTGTTCAATGATCAAATATAGACTGTTGTTAGTGTGTTTTGTTCTCTTCGGAACAACAGTTTTTGGGCAGTTGGAGTGGGAGGTTAGGGCTCCGTTGCCTCAATATGGCAGGGCGGCTAGTGCTGTGTTTAGCCTAAATGGGATGATTTACTGTGGGCTAGGCCATTTTGCGAATGGCACATCCTTCAATGATTTTTGGGTGTATGACATACAAACTGATAGATGGTCCCGAATAGCAAATTACCCCGATGGTCAAAGAATTGCACCACTCAGTTTTTCTATTGGATCGAAGGGCTATGTAGGATTAGGATATAATGGTTCAACTATGTCATCAAAACTGTATGAATATGATCCCTCAACAAATGTCTGGACTCAAAAAGCAAGCTTCCCAGGGAATGCCCGTTATGGTATGGCAAGTTTTACAATTGGAGATACCTTATATATGGGAGGGGGCAGTTGTGGCGGAACGACTTGTTATTATGATGACTTTTGGAGGTATATTCCCTCAACAAATACTTGGTCTCAAATTGCTAGTTGGCCGGGTGGGAAACGGTTATTACCAACAGGTTTTAGTATAGGTAGCTTTGGATATGTCGGAAATGGTATTAATGCAACTTATACCCCTTCTAACATTTTTTATAAGTATAGTCCAAGCAGTAACTCTTGGACTACCATAGCGTCTTTGCCCGGAAGTGCACGTAGTACAACTTTAGCGTTTGTCATTAATAATGAAGCCTACGTCGGCACAGGATTCCTTTCGGTTTCTGAACCAGTCAACCGCAAAAACAGCTTCTATAAATACAGTCCGGGCTCTAATAGTTGGACATTTTTAAGTTCAAACAACAATTTCCCGGGAGTATCTGATCATTCTATAGTAACGGAAGGGAATTCAAATGTTTTTTGTATTGGGGGAGTTGACAGTAATGGTCACACCTCAGCCAATTGGCAACTAAAACTAGAGGTTGACACCTGCGACTATTTTGACACCACCTTTGTACAAGATACAATGTTCCATGTAGTCTATGACACAGTTACCACTTATACTTACGATACCATAATAAGATATATAAATGTCCTCGTAGAAGATACGCTCAACTTTACTGTATATACCAATGATTGTGGAGATGTCATTCATAAAATATATCCTAATCCCACTGCAGATTTGGTGTATGTTTATTCTAATAATGTTGATTGTTACCCCAATTACAATGTAGAACTTATTACCTCGCTAGGCCAAGTCCTACAGCTTAAAAAATACGAGAACTTGGTATCTTTTAATATGCGAGGATATGCTGTAGGGCTGTATTTTGTAAGACTAAGAGGTGGGTCGGGGGATGTTGTGTTTAGTAAAAAAGTGATGATTAATTAAGAGTTGTAAAAATTTACTCAGGGCGCTAAAACTTTTAATCTCTTAATTTCAATGGGAATATATTAATTGGCGTTTACAATAGTTTTTGAGTATTTCAGGATGACCCTATTTTTTCATCTTAAAAATGATTTCACTTGCAGGGAATAAATAAGATAAATAAAATTCATAAAATTCTTGCGTGCCAGTTGATGCGTTAAATAGCGGTTGTAAAATTCTTTTTTTCCATAGATTTAATACCTGATTATTACCATCTCTGAACACTATGGTACGTTCAAAAACATTGAAGTTAATGTTATTATAAAACGTTGGAACTTTCCTTTTAAGCGGTTTATCGTTGTTACCATCGCTTAAATAATCAAAGGTATAAAGCCCAAAAAAGCGCTTATGCGTATAGTCGGAGTAGTAATGTGGATTAACCCAATAGGGAACAATAACGTGGTTTTCTCCTCCCACTTTCAGCACACGGTAAATTTCTGAAATCAGTTGTTCAAAATTTTCGATGTGCTCCATAAAGTGCCTAGAAGTAACTTTATCAACTGAGCTATCTTCTAAAAAGGGTAACCCTTTCTCTAAATCAGTCACATAATGAACTCCCTCTAATGGTAACGAGTCTATTCCAATAATATTCGGATTCGGATTGGGACCACAACCCAGGTCAATGGTCACAAAATCCCTTTTAGTTATCTCGTTTATTAGCTCTTCTTTTGTCCACGGACTTGTCATATCTCTAGTTTTTTATAAATTGTATTAATCTTGATGCATTTACATCGTAACTGTATGTAGTCTCAACGGTCTTCCTGCCGTTTATTCCTAGTTGAATTGTCTCTTCTTTATGGGATATTAGTCTTTTAAAGTGAGCCAACCATTGCGAGGTTTCTTGGGCCAAGTAACCGTTAATCTCATGCTGTACGATTAAGGTATTGGTGCCTACTGCATCTGCTATTACCGGAATTCCGAAAGACATATACAGCAATAATTTATAGCCTCCTTTCATGGTTTCCCATTCGGTATTGTCCAGTGGCATTATGCCCACATCGGTGTTACTAAGCAAGGTACGCTCATTCTCAATGCTCCAATCGTGGTAAATGCAATTAACTCCGTCAAGTTGAATTGTCGCCCCCATGATGTGCATCTGCACTTCGCAACTTTTAGATAATTCCAGTAAAGCATCGTGTACTTTAGTAAGGTATTTGCTGGTAGACGGCGATCCAATCCAAGAAATATGAATGCATTGGTCATTTAGCAGTTTTCTATTTTCAGCTAGGTTTGGTAAGAAAACAGAAGAAGGAATAACTAGAATGGGTGTATCAATGTCTTTAAATCTCTCCGCTAAAAAGGGTGTAGAAACAATAATTTTATCAAATAAATTCAAGTAATCTGAAAAGTTATTTTCGTGTGCTAGATAGATGGCATCATCCATATCAAAAATCAAAACAGACCCTTTTCTTTTTACATGTTTTAACAGCCAACTTGCTACTATTTCTTTTTGAACTACCACATAATCGTAGTTAAATCCTACAAGAAAAAAGATTGTCTTTAATAATCTCCAGTATTTATCTATGCTGTTTGTTAAAGATGCTTTCCCCTCTGATCGGTAGTCTCTATAACCCCGAAGTGGCATCCATGTAAGATTGAATGTTTCCTTTAGTTGTTCAAAATAATTAATCATCCTGATACGAGAACTAGCATGATTCTCGGATCCTACGGTGATAACGAACAAGGTAGGTTTATACATCCGCTGCGAATATAATTATATCCAATACATACCTCAGTACTGGTTTAGGTGAGGGCATAATGAAATCTAGAGATGATTCGGCATTCCTTTTTTACCGTGAAATAATGTTAACCAACGAGACTTCTCTTGTACTCAAGGAAAATAAAGATTCTGCACGATTTCGGATGGATTTGGATGCTTCTTCTAATTGAGGAAGATGTACGATACGGTTAAATTCTGCTTGACTTTCGTCTTGAAGAATAAAGTCGGGATTGTGAACTATGAATGTGGAATTGCCTGCATTAAAGGCTAACGGAATGCAACCGCAAAAGATAGCTTCACAGAGGGCATTTGGCATACCTTCTGAACGAGAAGGGAGCAGGTAAAACTGGTTTTTAGCATAGTAAAGTATCGTTTCTGAATGGCTTACTGGCTTTACGATAGTGAGGTTTTTCAATTTCGGAAAATAATGCAACATTGAGTCTTGAATACCCACTATGGTAAAATGAACGTCGGGATTATTTTCTGCGTAACTAAGTATTCTGTCTATTCCTTTAATTAAAAATGTTTTATAGTCGGCAACTTGCGCAATAGTGAGCACAGATCTTGGAGTACTTTTGACATTTGTGTGTACGTTGAACAAGGTTGGGTCGAATCCATTGAATAAGGTAATTACATCGTCTTTACGACCTCTTATCTGAATCGTTTTTTCAGCTAATTCGTGTGATTTGGGTAAAAGTACTGTCGCATGTTTAATGATAAACTGAATTACGTTTCTGCGCCATTTGGGCATTACATCTTGCTTAAAGTCAATTTCTTCTTTGCTAAAAACTTCGTATCCTCCAATAGTGATGTAGGTTTTTGTACCGAGTATTTTGGAGAGCAAAACAGGAACGAGCATATGCGTATCTGCAAAAACAGAGAATGTTTTTCGGTAGCCTATAAGCATTAGATAAATCGTGTATAGCGCAAATTTGGTCAATTCTATAGGGTAGCCTATACCTGTGGTTTTTGCGTGAATTAATAATTTGACCTCGAAATGCTTTTCCAATATTTTCACATCCTGCATGCTAAAGGAAGATGGGGAAAGCAAGATAACTAGAAGTTTTTCTCTCTTCATGTAACGGGTCAATTAGTACTATTTAGGACGATTGATAGGAGCTAGATTAAGTATTCAAAATTACAACCACTCTATCTATTTAGCTATTTTTTATACAGAACGAATTACCGGCGGCCATAGATGGGCAGATTAGTCACTTTAAAAGCACGAGACTTCATATTCAGTAATCAAACGAGGTGAGTCATCTAGGGACGTATTTTTAGTTATGATAAGAGTGATGCCCGTCATACATTTGTACACTTTGATTCGATAGGTAAATGCCGGACTTGTACAATTTGAATTGGTGTAAGACGGAATGATTCAGGAGTCAATGTAATGATCAGATGGGAGTAATTCAAAGACAAGGTAGCAAAAGTACCCTAGTAGCTTATAGCTTTATGCTTATTGGTATGCTCAGCAATCTTGTTATTTACACGGGAATGCTCGAGATAAGGGAATTGGGTATCATCTCATTTATACTTACGACAGGCGCTACGTTTGCTCCTTTTTTATTGCTTGGTTTTCATGTGATGTTTATTCGTTATTTCCCGAAGTTTGAAGGAGATAAGCAGAATTTGTCACGTCTGTATTCGCTTACTTTCTTTGGTCCGATACTATTCACCACGCTTTTTTTACTGGCTTACCTTTTCACTAGAGAAGCAGTCACATCGTATTATTTTGCCAAAAGTGGCCTTGCTCCGGTGGTGATAGATTTGACCGTATTAGTAGCAGGAACCGTCCCCTTTATAAGTATAGTGAATTATGTGTGCAATAGTTTGCAGCGCACTGCCGTCCCGTCTTTACTCAATAATCTTATAAAATTGGTGCAGCCCTTATTGGTGGTTCTTTATTTTTATAAATGGGTTCAATTTGAGGCTGTTATAATCAGTTTAGTTGTTTTTCAAGTCGTACTTTTTGTTGGTTTTTTTGTGTATCAACAGTCACTACTAACTATTAAATTGTCTTTTAATATTAAGGATGTTTTTAAGCTTCCAGAACCTCAAAAATTAATATCCTACGCGGCTTACGGGTTTGCAATAGGAGTGGGCGGAGCATTAATTACCAATATAGATACCTTTATGGTTGCCAGTTTGCTTGGGATGGAAGCCACGGGTTTATATGTTTGGGGGTTAAATATCATAAACGCTATTATCATTCCATACGCGATGCTATCGTCTATCGCAGCTCCATTCATTTCGAAGTATTGGACAGATAATGACATGCAGAGTATGAATAAGCTGTATAAGCAAAGTAGTAGTTCGTTGCTGCTTTTTTGTTCTGCATTGTATTTTGCAGTTTGGTTGGGGTTAGATGATTTATATCTGCTCTTGCCTAAAGGAGATCAGTACGCTCAAACCAAATATGCGGTTTTAATATTGGGAGCCGCCAAGATCGTAGATGTTTCTACGGGTTTTAATGGGCCAATCATAGCCTACTCCACCAGGAACAAAGCGTTTCTTTGGATTTTAGGAGTGACGGCAGCAATTAATATTGGTCTTAATTTTATACTTATACCCTTATATGGAATAGAAGGAGCGGCAGCAGCAACTCTTATTTCGTTTATTATTTTCAATTTGATTAAATATTTCTTTATCAAATTGGCATTTAACTTGAGTCCTTTTAATCTTAACTTTTTCTATATTCTCTTCATATCTGTGGCGCTGTTTGGATTGTTTTATTTCTTACCCAATGCGTCTGATCCACTTCTCAATATCGCGTATAAATGTGTAGGTTTTTTAACGATTTATGCAGTTCTGATCTATTCGGTTAAGGTTTCAGAAGATTTTAATTCACTAGTGAATAAGATCTTGAGAATAAAGAAATGATATCATTGTCCTCTCCATTTTTGAAGCACATTGAGTCTCCAATTCAAATGAATATTTTCAGCTAGCGCGACAAAGTGAGATTTTAAAGGTCCTTGTACCCAGCGTTTTTCTCCTGGGGTTACAAATCCTTTTTTATCCTTTCGCTTATATATTGCATCGGGCAGCACGTCTTTCATCGCCTCTCTAAGTATATACTTGGTTTCTCCATTTTTTACGCGCCATTCTAAGGGTAATGAAAATCCAAATTCTACTAAACGGTGGTCTAAAAAAGGAACTCTACTTTCTATACTAAATGCCATACTGTTCCTGTCTTCAAAATGTAAAAGCGTTGGCAATGTGGTAGTCATAAGGAGATGATAGAGGAAGTTATCCGTTCTAGAGGCAAATTTATTTTCTAAATGAAGACTGTTTTTTGTATAATCGTAGTCCGCTTGCTGCTTGTATTTTTTCTTTAGCTCCAATTGCATAAAGCTGTTTTCATCTCTAAAAACCAAGATGAACGAGAATAGGCATGTTTTAACTAACTCGCCAAACGGCACTTGGTGTTCTCTCTGATGCGCCTTCAATATTTTCGCAAAACTCCAAAATTTTAAACTCCGCAAACAATCTGCAAGAATGCGATAGTAAGTATGCATATAGCCAATGAGATACTCGTCACTTCCCTGCCCATTAATCAGTACTTTTATCTTGCTTTGGCTGGCTAGTTTCATCACAAAATATTGGGAGTAATAAGAACTTCCCGCAGGTGGTACATCCACACCCTCTAAAAAATGATCAAAATGTTTTTCTAAGTCGGCATCACTTGGCTGCTCATACTTCGAATCTATATTTTTGTATCTTTCACTCAGTAGCTGTGCAAAAGGTCGCTCATCTACGGCTCCTTTGCCTTCGTAAAAAATAGTAAATGTTTTATAATCTAACGTGTTATGATCTTTTGCGATACTGGCTACTATTGCCGAACTGTCTAAACCGCCACTTAAGCATGATCCCACGGGGACATCAGATCGCACATGAAGTTTAATGGACTCGTCAAAGAGTTTTCTAAATTGAGCGATAGCTTCAAATTTATTGCCTGGAACAGGTACTTTTTCTAAATCCCAATACCGTTTTATAATAATGTTCCCATTTTTCCATACGAGGTTATGGGCTCCTCTAAGCTGTGCTATGTGGGAATAATAGGTTTCGTCCTTATAGCCAGCAAAACCCAAATTAAGTCCACGAGCTACTTGTTTTTGGTTTATTTCTGGATTAAACTCAGGAACTATTTTTAATGTTTTTAACTCTGAGGCAAAGATAAAATCGCCATCGTTGAAGATGTAATTAAATGGCTTTATCCCAAATCTGTCGCGAGAGCAAAAGAGTTCTTCTTTACGAACGTCCCACAACGCAAAAGCCCACATCCCAACAAAGCGTTTTACACAGTCTTGTCCCCAGGCTAAATAGGCCGCGCAAATCACTTCGGTATCACCGGTTGTTTGGAAGGTATATCCAAGGTCAAGAAGCTCTTCGCGTAACTCTACATAATTATATACTTCACCATTAAAAACGATGGAAATCTCTTGGTAATGAAAAGGTTGATCTGCGCCTGCAGATAAGTCTAAGATGCTGAGTCTGTTGTGTCCGAGCACTCCTGTGCTTATAGGGCAAGTGCCAGTGGCATCGGGTCCTCTGTGGTGCTGCACTTGGAGCATTTGCGCTACGTAATAGGCGTCTTGCTCACGCGTCTTATTGCATCTTACTATACCTACTATACCGCACATTTTACCTTGGCAAATTGACTACTATTCTAGCAAAATAAAAATTATAACCGATATTATTTTTAAGGACCTAATCTTAAAATAGCACTAATATTGCCAAACCCTTGAAAAAGAAAGTTCTTATACTAACCTACTATTGGCCACCCGATAATAGTTCCGGAGTGCAACGATGGGCTTATTTTGCTCACTTTTTGCATCAAATGGGTAACGATATTACCGTGGTTACGGTAAACCCAAAGGACGCCTCGTATAAGAATATAGATGACTCATTTAGGGAGCTGGTAAGCAAGATTAATGTGGTGCAGACTTCTACCCTAGAACCACTTAAGGCTTATTCGCTGCTTACCACGGGCTCTACAAACAACGGAATTCCGCGTGGAGGGGTCAATAGTTCGAAAAGTATTTTTAAGAAATTGGCTTCTATGATTAAGGAAAACCTCTTCGTGCCTGATGCCAGAGTAGGTTGGAATAGATTTGCTAAAGAAGCAGCACAAGACATAATACAACGAGAGATGCCGGATGTGGTCATAACTACAGGTCCGCCTCAATCCACTCATCTGGTGGGCGTAGCATTAAAAAAACAATTTCCTAAGTTAAAATGGCTGGCTGATTTTAGAGATCCTTGGATAGAATTATTTAGTATAGATCAAGCCAGTAAGTCTGCTTGGGCGCAAAATCGAAACACCAAATTAGAGTTAAGTGTGTTGAACACTGCGGATAGCATACTAACCATTGGGCCGAGCATGCAACGATTGCTTCAACAAAAAATGCCCCCTGCGCAGCAAGTTAAGGTAAGGTATATCTACAATGGATTTGACGATGTAAAAATGGATAATGCTCCCATTTTGCCTAGCGATACGTTTACGATCACATTTGTAGGTCTAATGGCAGATGAATATCCGTACGCTGGTTTTGTGTCAGCGCTTAAGAAATTAGGAGACTCGGCATCCAAGATTAAACTAATATTGGCAGGTAATATTGCGAGGAAATTCATTAGTGAAGTGAATGAAATAGCTAATTTGGAGGTAGATGTCAAGGGGTTTGTTTCTCACGAGCAAAGCCTCTCTCTTATGAAAAGCGCTTCCATGTTATTTACAATTTTGCCTTCTCTGCCCAATGATGAAATTATTATTTCTGGCAAAATGATGGAATACATAGCGGCCCGAAAACCTATACTTTGCATTGGTAATCAAAAGGGAGATGCGGCTGCATTAATACAAGAGAGCAATTCAGGAAAGACTTTTGATGCACAAGATAGCGAGGAGATGTTAGCGTTTATTCAAAAATGCATGCAAGAAGAAGTGGTGTTAAATTCAGATAATCAGTCTATTGCACCATATAGCAGAAAGGCCACCGCCGTAAAGCTGGACCAACTATTAGATGAATTACTGAAAAAATAAAGTGCTTTTTGGCTCTTGTTAGTTTTATGGATTCCAGCAGAACCCGCAACGAGTGAAGATTTTTATACCTTTGAAAAAATAATACCGTTAAGAGTAAATAAATAATGAGGAACAATGAAGTGATTCTCGCTTAAGGTAATTATATCTTGATGCACATAGAATCAGAATTGGTTTCAGAGAAAAATAAATTACATGTTTGGTCAAATAAAAAAAGTACTAATACTAGCTCCGCATCCTGATGATGCTGAGTTTGGGCTTGGTGGCACTATCGCAAAACTTATAGCAGATGGCAAAGAATTACATATTGCCGTTATGAGCACCTGTGAAAAGTCAACTCCAGATGGTTTTCACAAAGGAGTGATTATAGAAGAAATGTTTAAGTCGTGCCAGTTTTTAGGTATTAAGCCAGAGCATATTCATACTTTTGATTTTGAAGTAAGAGATTTTCCTGCTTTACGACAAGACATTTTGGAGACTTTTGTGCAACTTAGACTGGAATTGAAACCGGATCTTGTATTTGTGCCGAGTTCATCTGATATTCATCAAGACCACATGACGGTGCATCAAGAAGGCATGCGGGCGTTTAAGCATACATGCTTGTTGGGATACGAGATGCCATGGAATAACTTTGGGTTCACCTCTTTTGTGTTTGTGAAACTTACCCAACAACACGTAGACAAAAAAATGGCAGCACTCAATCTTTACGAGAGTCAAAAACAAAGAAGTTATAACAATATTAATTTTGTTACCTCTTTAGCTCAATTGCGCGGAGGACAAATACAGCAAGAATTTGCAGAGTCTTTTGAGCTTATACGCTTTTTTGATTTTTAAATACAGAAACAAATGACAACGGTAGCGGATATAATTGCATGGTTTGAGAAACGAGGTAGTCCAATAACCTTAGGCAATAAAGTTAATGTAAACCAAGCGATAACACGTCCTAAGGCAATAGATGAAGCGGTAGAAGAGCATGTTACTTTCATTTCCTCTAAGTATAAAGATACGTATACTGCACTGCTTCAAAATACAGATTGCAAATGTGTGATTATAGATCAGGATTTATTTTCCAATGAAATGATTAAGCAATATGCAGATGTTGTTTTTATACCATCAGAAAATCCAAAACAAGATTTAACCTTGTTAATTCAAGGATTATTTAATTCCATAGAAACCTTAAATACTTCCTTTATACATCCCACTGCTTCTATTAGCCCACAAGCAATAATAGGAGAGAAGGTACACGTAGCAGCATATGCTGTTATAGAAGGCAATGTAACCATTGGCCATAACTCCAGCATAGGTGCAGGCTCTGTACTAAAATCAAATACGGTAATAGGTCAACATGTAGTAATTGGTGCTAACAATGTGCTTGGCGGCGATGGCTTTGGCTATGTGAAAAACGAAGCCACTCAAGAATATGAATTATTTCCGCACCTCGGTGGTTTAGTGATAGAAGATCACGTTCACATAGGAAATAATACGTGTATTGACCGGGGGTCTTTAAAGGATACCATAATTCATCAAGGCGTTAAAATAGACAACCTAGTGCACATTGCACACAATGTTACGATTGGTAAAAACTCCCTCATTATTGCTTGTTCTATGATAGCAGGGAGTGTAGTAATAGGCGAAAACTGTTGGGTAGCTCCAAGCTCTAGTGTGCGCAATGGCATTTATATTGGAGATAACACCACTATCGGCCTAGGTAGTGTGGTTACTAAAAGTGTTGGCGCTGATGAAACCGTAGCAGGTAATCCAGCTGTACCACTTGCGGAGCTTATTAAATTACGCCAGCTGCAAACTGCACAGCTCGCTGAGAATTCAAAAGAAGAATAGGTAAAACCCTTCTTTACGGAGTGGAATAAAAAGTATCCGTTAAATAATACTCGATACTTTCCTAACTAATTCTATTTTTGAACCTAATCAATCACAACATCAGATGCAAGATTTCGTAAAGAAGTACAAGTCGTATTTTATTATTTTAGGATTAATAATTTTAGTTACAGGAGCTTTTGTCCCTCGTAATTTGGATATCAAGCCGCTTAGTAAAGTGTTTAAAGGTTATTTTCAAGGGAAAGTACCCGTTCAACACGATATCGTGGAATATCAAGGAGCGTCTCGCGAAGTATCTGATTATATAGAATCAGAAGACCGAACCATCCTATGGACAAATGCCCTTTTTTGTGGTATGCCTGCACAAGTAATTAGTAATCCTACTAAGCCAATACTCATTAGGCACTTATTATTCCCTACTAAACCAGGAGTGTGGTCCAAAATATTCTTATACGTCTTCTGTGCCTTTATTATGTTACTTTCATTTAAGGTAAGACCTTGGCTCGCGCTTGTAGGGGCCATAGGTATTGGCTTCGCAACGGAAAACTTTACCATAATAGCTGTAGGACATAATACGAAGTCTATCGCTACGGCATATCTGCCACTTATTATAGCTGGTGTGCAATATCTTTTTAGAAAAAAACATCTACTTGGCCTTACCATTTTATCTGTAGGCTTGGGATTACAAGTATATATTAACCACGTTCAGATTACCTACTACGCTGGCTTTATGGTGGTTTTATTCTTCGTTTTTCAATTGGTGAATAGCATCAAGAAAAATGAGATTAAAGACTTTATCGTGGCATCTAGTTTAGCTCTTTTAGGTGTCGTGTTGGCTCTAGGTGCCAACAGTTTAAATATCTTAATGCTTAATGAATATGCCAAAGAGTCTATTCGTGGGGCTTCTGCGCTAACGGTTTCTAAAGATAATGTGGCTGTGAGTGAAGATGGACAAAGCGGTTTAACGGAAGATTATGTTTTCTCGTACAGTAACGGTTGGTCAGATATCATAGCAACCTTTATCCCTAATTACAGTGGTGGAGACTCAGATAAGTTAGGCTTATACTACGGAGAGATAGGTTCTACATCTGGCCCTAAGTATATAGGTGCAACTATTTTTGTGTTGATGATATTGGGTCTTGTTTTGGTAAAAGGCCCCAAGAAATGGTGGCTTGTGACTGTAATGTTATTAACCATTGTGTTATCCATGGGTAGCAATCATTTCGCTTGGTTTAATAGGTTTATGTTTGATTACTTCCCACTGTACAATAAGTTTAGAGCGCCAAGTATGATGATGGTGTTGGTACAGGTAAGTGCTGGGCTATTGGGTATTTTGGGAGTAGAACAGTTGTTGAATAATATCAAAAACAAAGAACTTAACCTTAAACACCTAACGTATGCAGCAGGTGCTGCTGTGGGTTTAGTATTTATTCTAACTTATTCTGGCACACTCCTAAATGATTTTGAAAGTACCCCAAAATACGACGAAAAAACAGGCCAAATAGCTTACGACAGCGATACCCGTTATGCACAGTATATCTTGAACCAACAAGGAAGACAACCCGATGCACAAGCGGTAGCGGGTGTTAAAGAACAACTGGTTGACAACCGTATTCAAGAGATGAAAAAAGACGGTAATAAAAGCTTGTTTTTTATCATTGCGGTTTTACTGGTACTGTGGCTAGTCTACAAGCAAAAGATGCAGACTAAATATGCATTGCTTTGCCTTGGTCTACTCGTAACCTTAGACTTGTGGACGGTAGGTAAACGCTATTTAGATGATAAAAAGTTTGAGAAGCCAAAAGCGAGAGAGGCAACGTATCTTCCATATCAAGCAGATTTAGCTATACAAGAAGATAAAAGCTATTATAGAGTGCTAGATCTTACCGAAAATACCTTAAGCAGTAATCGATGTGCGTTTTTTCATAATTCAATCGGAGGGTATAGTGCCGCTAAAATTAGAAGATTCCAGGACGTGTGGGATTGGTACTTGATTGAGCAATTAGGGCAAGGCAAGGTGCAGAATAATGCTATCCTGGACATGCTCAATATGAAGTATTTTATATATCCAAATCAGACGGATCAAAGAGGGCAACCAATGTATAGTACGAGTAATACCGCGCTTGGGAATGCTTGGATTTTAAGAGATGTTAAAGTGGTGCCTAACGCAGACAGTGCGATAATAGCTTTGGGGACATTAAATACAAAAACATCTGGTATAGTGGAAAAAGATCAAGCAGATTTAATTAGTACGTCTATAGCTGTAGATTCCAATGCGAGCGTCGTATTAACGAGTTATCATCCGGAGAAATTAGAATATACCTATAATTCTGCAATAGAGTCAAATGTTGCATTCTCAGAAATTTATTATGCTCAAGGATGGCACGCTTATATTGATAATCAAGAAGTAGATCATTTTAGGTTAAATTATATCCTTAGAGGATTAAAAGTACCAGCAGGAAAGCACGCTATAACTTTTAAATACGCGCCAGCTACGTATGCATTGGGCACTACGCTTTCTGCTACATTTGGCGCCTTGATTTATATTTTATTGGTTATTACTATTTTCTTCGGTATCAAAAACGAGTTTTTTAATCACAAGAAAGAGGCTTAGTGAAGTTTGCAGATGTCCCAGGCTTAGCGCCCATAAAAGCGAAACTAATAGCTAATGTCCAAAATGAAAGATTGGCACACGCTCAGTTATTTTTAGGTCCTGAGGGAAGTGGTAAATTACATTTGGCTCTAGCCCTTACGCAATATTTGTATTGCACGAACAGAAGCGATACCGACTCTTGTGGGGAGTGCAGCTCTTGCCGTAAGATCGCTACGCTTACTCATCCCGACATACATTTCACTTACCCTACAGTTGTAAAAACATCGGGCAAAGAACCTATTAGTACGGATTATGTACAGGAATGGAGAAAGGAATTATTAGCTAGTCCGTTTATGAATACATCGGATTGGGTAGGAAAGATTGCCGATAGCGAAAATAAATCTCCTAATATCACGCGAAGAGAAACACGTGAGATAGTGACCAAACTAGCTATGAAACCTTATGAGGGGGAAGCGAAAACCTTGATTATTTGGATGCCAGAGTATCTTGCTGAGCAAAGCAATGCTCTTTTGAAAGTTATAGAAGAGCCTACGCAAAGGACGTATTTTATCTTGGTAGCTGAAAACTCAGACAGACTTTTAGCCACCATTACCAGTAGAACACAGTTGGTTAAAATACCTAAATACAGCGAAACGGAAGCACAATTATTTTTACAAGAAAAATATAACCTAGACAGTAAAAAAGCGGAACAATTGGCCTACCTATCCGAAGGAAATCTGCGAAAAGCTATTGATCTGGTAGAAAGTGTAGAAGATAATTATTCAGAAATTTTTAGGGATTGGATGCTTGCCTGCTATTCTAATAATCTAAAAAAAGTAATGGAGATCACAGAGGAGTTGCACAAGTTAGGCAGAGTTCAATTGCAGTTATTTTTAACCAATGGTTTGGCTATAATGCGGGAGAGCTTGCTTTATAAAACCATTACAGGCTATGTGATAAAAGCAGAAACGGATCAGCAAGCTTTTATCAAAAAATTCTCAACCACCTTGAATGCGGCATGCATAGAAACAAGCTACGAGCAGATTAATGAAGTGATTTATCACATTCAAAGAAATGCAAATGCCAAGGTTGCATTATTTAATTTATCGCTCAACTTGCGCTACAATTTTATACGCAAATAGGGTAGTTAGAGACCTTGTGTACACCTTTAAGCACTAGGTGGTGTATTTTTAGCTAAAGTGTTTACTTTTTTGAGATATATTTGACCATCATAAAATAAGAGTTCGACTCTTGTAGGTAGCCAATAATTGAGGCTTCATAATAAGATAATTAAAATAAAAAACGAGATATAAAGATGGGATGCGGAAGTTGCGGAAATAATAATGGTAGTCATAGCGCTGGTTGTGGCAATAATGGCAGTTGCAGTACCGGCAGTTGCAATAAATTAAATGTATATAATTGGCTTACGGACATGGTTTTACCGGAAGATTATGAGCCTTTTAACATAGTAGAAGTACGTTTTAAAGGGAGCCAAAAAAAGTTCTTTAAAAATGTAAAAAACCTAGATTTATATACAGGAGATAAAGTCGTAGTAGATTCGGATATAGGTTATGACGTAGGTGAAGTTTCATTGAGTGGCGAGTTAGTAAAGCTTCAACTTAAAAAATATGGAGTTGATGAAAATAATGCTGAGATGAGAACCATTCGCAGTGTGGCTAATGAGTTTGAAATAAAAAAATACCAAGAATTTAAAGATATTGAGCAAAAAACGTTAGAACAAGCCCGAACAATAGCGTTGCAACTTCGTTTGCAAATGAAAATTAGCGATATTGAGTTTCAGGGTGATGGCAAACGCGTCACGTTCTATTATACTTCCGAAGGAAGAGTTGATTTTAGAGAATTAATTCGTCGGTATGCTGCAGAGTTTAAAGCCAGAATACAAATGATGCAAGTTAGCTACCGCGAGGAAGCTTCACGATTGGGCGGCATCGGAAGTTGCGGTCGTGAATTATGTTGCAGTACTTGGCTTACAGATTACAAAGTAGTTAGTATGAGTGCGCCTAAGGTTCAAAATCTTTCCATTAATATGCTTAAACTCAGCGGACAGTGCGGTAGATTAAAATGCTGCTTGAATTATGAGCTAGAGTTGTATAGTGAAAAACTTAAAGAATTTCCTTCAGAAAAGGTGAAGCTAAAAACAGAGTCAGGATTAGCATCGCTTCGGAAAATAGATATCCTGAAAGGAACAGCATGGTACTGTTATGAAAATAGTTTTGATTGGATACCAGTAGATATAGATAGAGTAAATGAAATCATCGCTCAAAATAATCAAGGTAAAACACCTCCAACCTTAAGTGATACCGCAAAAGGCGCAGAAGTGGCATTTAAAACCTTAGAATATAAAGATGACTTGCTAGGAGATACAGACCTAACGCGTATGGATGCCAAGAATAAAGGCAAAAAGGATAGAGGTCCTCAAAATCGAAATAGCAATCACAAAAAAGGTAATTTTAAAGGTGGGAATAATAGAAATGCACCTAAAAATAGAGCGGATCAGCCCAATGCAGAAGGTGATAAAAAGCCGGCACAGCAGCCTCGCAATGAGAATAGACCTAAAGGTGATGGGGCAAACAGACCTAAGCCTAATCCCAATAAAAAACCAAATCCTAACAGACCAAATAAGGGTAACGCACCTCTACCGCCCAAAAACGATTAATTAGAATATGCAAGAGCGTCACAGCGATAGTTTACGGTATTTTAACGAGCAAGCACTAACCACCCAAAAATATGTAATTCCGTATTTGGAGTCACTTAAAACAATTGACAGCACGCTTAGCGTCTTAGAAATAGGATGCGGTGAAGCTGGAAATTTAAAGCCTTTCTTGGATTTAGGATGTACTTGCGTTGGGATAGATATTTCAGTACCTCGTATAGCAAATGGGAAATTATATTTTGCAGAACATCCCAATGTGGCTAACCTTACGCTCATAGCAGAAGATATATACGATACGGTTAATCCAGCTCAATTTGATATTATAATCACGCGAGATGTCATAGAGCATATTCCAAATCAGGAGCTTTTTATGAAACGATGTCGGGATTTTATGAAACCAGACGGTCTTTACTTTATTGGCTTTCCACCATGGTATAATCCTTTTGGTGGGCATCAGCAGTTATTAAAACACAAACTATTTTCAAAACTACCGTATTTTCACATTATTCCTAGACCCCTATACAAAGGATTATTAAAAATGATAGGGGAGTCAGATGTGCAGATTGAAGGAATGTTGGAGATTTATGATACCCGAATTACCATCGATCGACTCAACCGTATTTTAAAATCGAATAAGTATAGTATTTTGAAAAAGACGGATTGGTTTGTTAATCCAAATTACGAAACAAAGTTTGGTTTAAAACCACGAAAGCAATTGGCAATTATAAGTGCGCTGCCCTTTGTACGAAATTTTCTTACTACAGCCAGTTATTACGTAGTTAGAGCCCAAAAATAAACAAGGAGAATTATATTCTTTTCAGTACTTCTTCCATGCACACTTCGTGTACACCATCAAAATTAACCAGTTTCATATTGAGCTGGCTACTGGCGACATTGTCATAAAATTCTTGGACAGACGCTTCTGTTCGGTAAGGGTCGTTCACTCCCGAAAAATAAGACATTTGAATGGGGTCAAAGATGTCTTTTTTGATGTTTAAGTCTACATCAGGCGGTACTAATCCGCTGCAAATCAGAAATTTACTTGGCTTTATGTTATTTTCTGCCAACCATCTAAAAGCGGTAGCTACGCCTTGACTAAAACCTAAAATTACGATTTCATCCCAGTTTTTTTTAGATGATATTTCGCTGTGAACAGCATTTAAATAAACCAAATAGTTTTTGATATCATCCTCTCTATTTTCTTTGGTCATCCAACTAGCTCCCACTCTTCCGCTGGTGCCTTCCAGGTAGAATTTATGTAATCCTTGCGGAGCGATAATGGTGTATCCCAGTTCTTCGGCAGGTTGAAACTTACGGATAAAAAACTTGGCCATTTGGCCATACCCATGCAAAACATACAGCAATTTATTCCCACTTCCCAACCGATGGTATGTTCCCCTTTGTGTGTATGAAATAGCTTGTTCCAAATCGTGATGCGAATTTAGGATAGCAATTCAAAACAACGAGTCCTAAGCTGAAAATTCTTAATTGGAACGTTACATAAACTTTAATTCCAGCTTTTAGAGATAGCGAACTAACTTTGTACCTGTGAACAAAATATCACTTATAGTTGCTCGAGCAAAAGACAATGCCATAGGAAAAGATAACGACTTGCTATGGAAAATAAAGGACGACTTGCGTCTCTTTAAGAGTACTACTGCGGGTCATGTGGTTATACATGGGCGAAAGAGTTTTGAGAGTATTGGAAAACCACTTCCTAACCGAAGTAATATTATAATAACCAGGAGTAATGAGTATAAAGCCGATGGAGCTTTCGTTACGCACTCGTTAGCGGAGGCGCTAGAGTTGGCTAATAGCTTAGAGCAAAATGGTGAAATATTCATTTTAGGCGGAGCAGAAATATATCGCCAGTCATTAGACGTAGTCGATAGAATGTACCTAAGTGAGGTAGATGCTCGATTTCCGAATGCAGATGCTTTTTTTCCAGAGCCTAATTTAAACAACTGGGAGCAGACAAGTTGTGAAAGCTATGCGCAAAGCGAAGTGAACGAATTTGCTTTTGAGTTTTGTGTATGGGAGAGGGGAGTATAACCTAATTCAATTAGCTATGGTTCTAATCTTCCATAGTATCTCGGGAACGGAATTGTCTCACGTACGTGGTCCAATTTACAAACCCAGGCAACAAGTCGTTCTAAACCTAAACCAAAACCAGCGTGAGGAACACTACCGTATCGTCTAAGATCTAAGTACCACTGAAATACATCCATTGGAAGTTTGTGCTCTTGTATTTTTTCTACCAGCCATTCTTCACTGGTTTCACGCTCTCCGCCACCTACTATCTCGCCGTATCCTTCTGGAGCAAGTACATCTACACCTCTCGCAAAACGAGGGTCTTCGGGATTACGTTTCATATAAAATGCTTTAATTTCGTGTGGCCAGTCGTACACCATAATCGGGTTGTCAAATAAACGCGTAAGCACAGTTTCGTCACTTCCCCCAAAATCGTTTCCATACACAAAATCACGCGCAGATTTGAGCCAGTTTGGGATATTGCGTTGGTCTTCTTCCAGTTGTTTAAGTTCCTGTTTTTGACTGTCTATTTTGTTTTGGTTAAAGTTTATCTCCCCCTTTTTCATTCCACCTGCTGTAATTGCTGCTTCTCTTGAGGATATGTCTGCTTTTACTTCGGTGATTCTCATTTCAACGGTAAGCAGGTCTTGTTCCAATACTTTGATAGAATTTTGACCGTCAACATCTTTATGTCCTTTGAGTATTTCTACCGCTTCGTCGTAACTTAACCTAGGGAAGGTTTTTGAAATGGTTTGTAACTTGCTGATGTCGCGACCTAATACTTCTAATTCTTCTGGGCATTTTTCGATTACTTCAAGTACCACCGCTCTAAGAAAAGCCTCGATAGTGTCCATATTCTCAAAAATGTCACAAAACGCCATTTCAGGCTCGATCATCCAAAACTCAGAAAGGTGACGTCTGGTCTTAGATTTTTCAGCTCTAAAAGTAGGGCCGAAAGTGTATATTTTGCCCATGGCCATCGCCATAGCTTCACCGTATAGTTGCCCGCTTTGAGTAAGATAAGCCGGTTGTCCGTAGTAATCAGTTTCAAAAAGATCAGTGGTCCCTTCGGCGGCATTCCCAGTAAAGATAGGAGCGTCCATTTGCACAAAACCTTCACGTTGAAAAAAGTTATGTATTGCGTAAATGATACTGTTTCGGACTCTCATAATGGCCCATTGACGGCGACTACGCAACCATAGGTGTCGATTATCTACTAAAAATTCAATACCGTGTTCCTTGTTTGAAATGGGATAATCTTTGGCATTTTGATATACTTTTAGGTCTGTGGCATGTAACTCGTATCCCCCTATTTGTCTTTCATCTACTACAACCTTTCCGGTAATGGCTACCGAGCTCTCCTGGCCCAGTGATTTAGCAGTGGCAAATAATTCTTCACCTAAATCTTCTACACCAAGAATGCACTGACACATCCCTCTTCCATCACGTAAATTAATGAAAACAACGGTTTTACTCTCTCTTCTGTTGGCTACCCATCCTTGGAGTGTAACCTCTTGTCCTACAAATTGGTCTAATTGTTTGGTATGCATCTTGTTGGTACTAGAAATCTTGCTAATTTTGGAGTACAAAAGTAAGTTCTTATACCTACTTTTTATGTAAGCACATGTTAAAACAACATTTAAGTCAAAAACTACTTCAAAAACTAAGCCCTCAGCAGATACAATTTATCAAGCTGCTGCAGCTTAATACCCTTAATTTTGAGGAACGAGTGGACGAAGAACTTCTTGAAAATCCGGCTTTAGAAAATGGTAAAGATGATGAGGAAGAACTTGAATTTAGTTTTAGTGAGTCTGAAGATTTTGATTACGACAGCACCAAAGATGAGTTTGATATTTCAGATTACTTAGGCGATGATGATGGTGGAGTGCAGCTTAGCGGAGACTATCAAGGAGATAGCGAAGAAAAAGAGTTTATGCCTGTGGTGTACCATATTTCTTTTAGAGAACGACTGTTGGAGCAAGTAACAGGAGCGCTTAAAACCTCTGAAGAAGAAATTTTAGCAGATCAAATTATCGGGACACTTGATGATGACGGTTACTTGAGAAGGTCACTAGTCGCTATAAAAAACGACTTACTCTTTACGCAAAATATTAGAACAGACGAAGCTACCCTTGCGCGTATTTTAGGGTATATACAAGACTTAGATCCGGCGGGTGTTGGTGCACGTGATCTTAAGGAGTGCCTTCTACTCCAAATCAAACGAAAACAAGAATTAGGTAATAATCCGATCTATAAACTGGCCTACAGTATTATAGATGAGATGATGGAAGACTTTTCTAAAAAGCACTACGCCAGAATCCTTAAAAAATTTGATATTTCCGAAGAATACCTTCGAGAAACATTGGAATTTATTGCAAGACTTAATCCGAAACCAGCGCAATCAGGATCAGAGGGCGCAGAGAGTAAGGATTTTATTATACCAGACTTTATCGTTAAAGAAAGCTATGGCAGTTTGGAAGTAAGCTTAAATTCAAAAAATGCTCCAGAACTTCGCGTAAGCAAATCCTATAATGAAACGCTTCAAGGTTTTGAAGTTAGCAAAGAGAAATCTCAAACTCAAAAGGATGCAGTGCAATACATCAAGCAAAAACTGGATGGAGCAAAGTGGTTTATTGATGCGGTAAAACAGCGTCAAAATACCTTGCTAATCACCATGCGTAAGATCGTCGAAATTCAGCAGCTCTTCTTTATGAGTGGTGATGAGTCTGACCTGAGACCTATGATATTAAAAGATATTGCAGAAGAAATAGGTATGGATATTTCTACCATATCCAGGGTAGCTAGCAGTAAATATGTGGAAACAGATTTTGGTATTTTTTTGCTTAAAGACTTTTTTACAGAAGGAATTACCACAGACAGTGGCGAAGAAGTAAGTAATCGAGAAGTCAAAAAAATCCTGAAAGAAGCGATGGAAGCAGAAGATAAGAAAAAGCCCCTGACCGACGAGGCGCTCAAGGATATTTTAAAAGAAAAAGGTTATCAAATTGCACGTAGAACCGTAGCAAAATACCGTGAACAACTAAATGTGCCAGTGGCGCGATTAAGAAAAGAATTATAAATGAAAGGTGTCCTTCAAGCTGGTGCAATTGTGTTGCATCCTATTTTTTTACCGTTATATAGCCTCTTTGTATACTGGCCATTCGTTGCAGGACTAGATTTTTGGGGCGCCGGTGTTGGGTTAGTATGGATAGGTTTTGTATACCTTATCTTGCCGTTGGTTTATTTTAAAATGGTTCGCCATATCAACATAGCAGAACCTAGCTTGCTACACCGTAGGTCTATTTATAGAGCCTATTCCTTGATTAATTTCGGATTTGCCCTTGTCAATGTATTTTTACTAAATGAATATATAAGCTTTTATATCGGCGCAGGGTTTTTACATCTCTTCTTGTGGTTTCTGGTTTATTTGGAGCTTAAAGCGAGTTGGCATGCTGCGGTATGGGCGTTTCTAGTTGGAAGCGCACTTATGATGTTTTATAAGTTTGACTTTGTAGGTATGCCTTTACTACTGCTGGTATTTTTAGTTTTAGCCGTCGCGGTTATAGCTATTCGATATTTGCAGAAAGCACACACGCCGCTTGAGTTAGCTATGGGGGCTGCAGTAGGAGTTATAAGTTCTTCTTTCATACTGTTTTTTTAAATTTAAAAATGAAGTCAGAATACAATACCATCTTATACACCCGAAACGAAGGGGTTACTACAATTACCCTTAACCGTTCAGAGAGCTATAACGCTTTTACAGCTGAGATGCGCAGCGAACTTTTGCAGGCATTGCAAACGGCAAGTGCCGATACTGCATGTCGTGTGATTGTTTTAACTGGAGCCGGTAAAGCTTTTTGCTCTGGACAAGATTTGAAAGATATTGCTGGTGTGAAAGTAGACTTCAATGATTTTTTGAAGAATGGCTATAACCCAATTATTTTAGCCATGCGTAATATGCCTAAACCCATCGTTGGTAGAATTAATGGGGTGGCCGCAGGAGCAGGTTGCTCACTGGCTCTGGCTTGCGATTATTGCGTTGCTGATGAGAGAGCAAGTTTAGTTGAAGTTTTTGTTGGAATAGGATTGGTCTTAGATTCTGGTTCTTCTTATTTTTTACCTAAGTTAGTGGGATCCAATAAGGCGTTTGAGTTAGCTACGATGGGAACTAAAGTTTCGGCCAGTCAAGCGGTGAGTTGGGGTATGATTAATAAAGCAGTTCCTTCAGAGGAGTTAGATGATGCTATTTTGCAAGTGACAAACTATTATGCAAATGCGCCTACCAAAGCTATTGGCATGATTAAAAAAATGCTCAATGACTCAGGAAACAAAACTCTAGAAGAGGTGCTAGATTATGAAGCATACTATCAAGACATAGCAGGTAATTCAAGTGATTACGCAGAAGGGGTTAATGCATTTTTAGAAAAGCGCAAGCCTGTGTTTAAAGGACAATAAGGCTATTTAAAATCGGGAATACCGAGCGCCATAGGAGAATTTTGAACTATGATGCAATAATTCGCAAAATTTAGTATTTTCGAAACTTATTAAATTCCAGATGTTGAAACAGCTACTTTCTATTTTAATTCTTTTTTTAAGTATTAGTGCCTTTAGTCAAGAGGTAGAACAATGCGGGCAGACGGCTTATATGGAATACTTAGAGTCAATTAATCCTGGACTTAAGCAAAATATGGATGCGACTTTTATACAAGCGTTAGCTCAAAGCAAAATCAAAACCAAAACATCTCAGGATACGATTCACACTATTCAAGTGGTTTTTCATATCGTTTACAATACAGCTCAACATAATTTAAGTGATGATTTAATTACCTCACAAATGCGTGTGCTCAATGAATGTTATACGCGAACTAATCCAGACACCATCAATACGCGCGATATTTTTAAACCTGTGGCGGGAGATGCGGGAATCAGGTTTGTACTTGCTACTCAAGATCCTAATGGTAATCCTACAAGCGGAATTGTGCGTGTTCAAACTGCTTTAACGGCCTTTGGGTCTTCGCCTACCAGCCTTGCCATGACAGATCGTGTAAAGCAGATAACATACGGGAGCGAAGCTTGGGATACGGATAAATATTTAAATATATGGGTTTGTGACTTGTCTTCACGCGGTCGTGACGGTTTGTTGGGGTATGCGTATCCGCCTACAGGTGTTGATAATTGGCCAGGCTCCAGTTCATTTGCAACAGCAGATAGACAAGGGGTAGTATTGCATTACAAAATAGTAGGAGAGAATAACCCTTCTTCGTTAGCTACAGGTGAGAAAACAGCCGTACATGAAGTGGGTCATTACCTTGGATTACGCCATATTTGGGGAGATGGAGGATGCACCGTAGATGACTATATGGAAGATACTCCACTGGCTAGTGCTGCCAATCAAAATTGTTATCCATCCATTAATTCTTGCTACAGTGCTCAACCAGATGACTTGCCAGATATGATTGAAAATTATATGGATTATACACCAGGGACATGTCAAAATATGTTTACCCAGCAGCAGGCAGCCCAGATGCGAGCCAACCTTACGGTTTTTAGAGCAACTATATTTTCTACGTATATTCCTGCACCACCAGCGCCTCCAATTATATATCCGTTTGGTGTATTTAGCAGCACACTTACCAACGATGTATTCGTAAGTCTCGGTGAGTTGCCAGAAGATGACGCATCGCAGTATGTCATAAAGTTCTTTACCCCTTTAGGTCAGGTCGTTCATGAAGCAGCACTAAGCAATGAAGCATATCAGGCGGTAAATGGTATTATTGGATTACATGGTGCTTTTATTTACCAGCTTACCAGAGATGGGGACGAAATAGCTAAGGGTAAAGTAGTCTTAGGTTTTTAAGAAAGGTCAGTGACGATTAGGCTAAGTTCTTAAGCCTTAGCAATTCACACTGCATGTGGTATATGAATTGGATGTAGCGAAATGCGTAATTCCGCAGATAGAATATGTATGGTAAAATTGAATTGAGACCCCAAGTTCAGAAATGATAATTTATCGCATGATTTTTTTTCATCTTTTTAATGAATCTATCTGTCTCTCACTTGCTCATAAAAAAACAAAAAGAATAAATTTGCAAACACAATCATGAGCAACACCGTATTCGACCTCGATTTAATTCAAAAAACCTATCAAAATTTAGAAAGTAAAGTAGCTGCAGCCAGAGCTGTAGTAGGGAAACCACTTACACTTTCAGAAAAAATATTATACAGTCATCTTTGGGATGGCAATGCATCTACTGCCTTCGCAAGAGGTAAAGATTACGTAGATTTTGCCCCAGACCGTATCGCTTGTCAAGACGCTACGGCGCAAATGGCTCTTTTGCAATTTATGCAAGCGGGTAAAAAGAAAGTGGCCGTTCCTACTACGGTACATTGCGACCACTTAATTCAAGCTAAAATAGGTGCAGACGAAGATTTGCAAAATGCTATTAATACTTCTAATGAGGTTTTTAACTTTTTAGAATCGGTTTCGGATAAGTACGGAATTGGCTTTTGGAAACCTGGAGCAGGTATTATTCATCAAGTGGTCCTAGAAAACTATGCTTTCCCAGGTGGCATGATGATAGGGACCGATTCTCATACGGTAAATGCAGGTGGATTGGGAATGGTAGCCATAGGTGTAGGTGGAGCTGATGCGGTAGATGTGATGGCTGGTATGGCTTGGGAACTTAAGTTTCCTAAGTTAATTGGTGTAAAATTAACTGGTAAGCTTAGCGGGTGGTCGGCACCTAAAGATGTTATCTTAAAAGTAGCAGGAATACTTTCTGTAAAAGGTGGTACAGGCGCTATTGTAGAATATTTTGGTGAAGGTGCTACCTCTATGTCATGTACGGGTAAAGGTACTATTTGCAACATGGGGGCAGAGATTGGAGCTACTACATCTACTTTTGGTTATGATGATAGCATGGAGCGTTATCTTAGAGCTACAGGCAGAGCCGAAGTTGCCGATCTTGCTAATCAGGTAAGAGAGCACTTAACGGGTGACGATGAAGTGTATGCTAATCCAGAGCAATACTTTGATCAGGTGATTGAAATAAATCTAAGTGAACTAAAACCGCACATGAACGGGCCTTTTACACCAGATTTAGATACCAAAGTTGGTGAAATGAAAGAAAAAGCAGAAGCTAACGGTTGGCCTCTCGATGTAGAATGGGGACTTATAGGTTCATGTACCAACTCTTCATACGAAGATTTGAGTAGAGCTGCATCTATCGCTAAACAAGCCGTAGATAAAGGGATAACTATGAAAGCGCAACTGGGCATCAATCCAGGTTCTGAAACAGTACGATATACTGCAGAGCGAGATGGCTTGTTGGGTATTTTTGAAGACCTAAACGCGGTGATTTTTACCAATGCTTGCGGTCCTTGTATTGGCCAATGGGCTAGATATAGTGATCCGAAAAATGCGCCTAAAAACAGTATCATTCACTCATTTAATAGAAACTTTAGCAAACGAGCTGACGGTAATCCTAACACCCACGCTTTTGTTGCTTCGCCAGAAATCGTAGCAGCAATCGCCATTTCTGGTCGCTTAGATTTTAATCCTGCTACAGATACGCTTATCAATAACAAAGGTGAAGCTGTAATGCTTGATGAACCTACGGGCTTTGAGTTGCCTCCAAAAGGATTTGGCGTAGAAGATAATGGTTACCTTGCTCCATCAGAGGACGGCAGTGGGGTAAGTGTAAAAGTAGATCCAAATTCTAAGAGATTACAGTTATTAGAAAGTTTCTTGCCTTGGGAAGGAAGAGATTTGAAAGGGCTTAAATTACTTATTAAAGCAAAAGGTAAATGTACTACCGATCATATTTCTATGGCTGGTCCATGGTTATCCTACAGAGGTCATCTTGATAATATTTCAAATAACTGTTTGATTGGTGCAGAAAATGCATTTAATGGAATGCCAGATTCAATCTTAAATCCTTACACGGGTCAGTACGAAGGTGTTCCACAGGTAGCTAGAGCAATAAAAGCTTCAGGTGAATTTTCCATCGTTTTTGGAGAAGAAAATTATGGTGAAGGTTCAAGTAGAGAACATGCAGCCATGGAGCCAAGATTCTTGGCGGTAAGAGCGGTAGTTGTTAAATCCTTTGCACGTATACACGAAACAAACCTTAAAAAACAAGGAATGCTAGGATTGACGTTTGCCAATTCTGCGGATTACGATTTAATACAAGAAACAGATACGTTTGATATCCTTGGCTTAGAGTCTTTTGCAGCGGGTGTCCCACTAACTATAGTAGCACATCATGCAGACGGAACAAGAGATGATATTACGGCTAATCACACTTACAACGAAGCCCAAATAGCTTGGTTTAAAGCGGGCAGTGCGTTGAACTTAATCAAACAACAAAACGCGTAAAAGAGACGTTAAGTAATTTTATTGTAATATTGCACTTATTGTGTAAATTACTAAAACGCTAACTATAAAAAATAAAACATAATGACATTAGAAGTTAAAGATCAAAAAAGTAGAAGATTATTGTTTGCAATGATATTCGGATTATTGCTATTAAACGTTGGTTTAATATATAAGTTAATTACAAAAAGTGACCAACTAAATGAGACCACTACGGAGTTGCAGAGCACTTCTGCTGACCTCGAAGAACTTCAATTACTGGAGGCGGAACTTAGGGTTAATTTAGCAGAGAAAACAGGCCAAAATGCACAATTAGATAGTATTATTGGAATTAGAGATGCGGAATTACAGGCTAAAGTTGCTGAAATTCGTAAAATGTTAAAAAGCGGTAAATTGACTGCTGCCAAAGCAAAAAGTGAAATTGCTAATTTACGAGGCGAGATAGAAGCTTTGACCGCTGAAATAGAAAGATTAAGCAAAGAAAACCAATACTTGAAAGACGAAAACTACGTAATTCAAAAGCAAGTGGAGGCAGAGCAAGAAAAAGTAGCAGAAATGGTTGTCGTGAATACAGAACTTACAAAGCAAGTTGCTGTTGGGTCTCGTATCTTCTTTAAAGCCTTGGACGTATTACCGCTTAGAGATGCCGTATTTGGTGACTTTAAAACTACAGATAAAATTAGCAAACTGGAGAAAATAGACGTGAACTATGTTATTGCGAATAATGACTTAGCTGGTAAAGGAGAGAAAATGCTTTATTTTCAAGTAATAACGCCAAACAAAAGTACATTGCACAATAGCTTAGCTGGTTCTGGTACATTTAATTTCGACGGAAGTGAGAGAATGTACACGGTTAAAAAAGGAGTTAATTTTCAAAACTCAAATGAAAAAGGTAGCGTGAGCATCCCGAAAACAGATGGAATGAGCGCTGGTAAATACATTCTTAATGTGTTTAGCGATGACCACAAAATGGGAAGCTCTGAGTTTACTCTGAAATAGTAAATGAGCATACGCACCGAGAAGATATCACGTTCCATCCAACGAGATTTAGCTCCTATTTTATCTCGTTACGGTAGTAAGATTCTTCCAGGAGAACTCATTACTGTAGTGGAAGTAGTAGCAACAGCAGACTTAGGCTTAGCTAAGATTTACATAAGTGTCTTAGGCTCAAAGGATAGAGAGGTTAGTCTAAGAACTATCGAATTTCATAATAAAGAAATAAGAAGGGAGTTAGCCACGGTCATTGGTAAGCGTATTCGTAAAATACCAGAACTTAATTTCTACTTAGATAGTACTTTAGACTACGCTCAACGTATCAATAAAATCTTAGATAATCTTGATTTAGGAGAGGAGTGAGACTTCCTCTTTTTATAGCATTCAGGTATCTTTTTTCTAAGAAAAAAGTGAATGCCATTAATGTAATTACAGGTATTGCAATGCTGGGATTTGGAGTAGGTGCCTTCGCAATGATTGTGATTTTATCTACGCTCAACGGATTTGAAAAGATTCTGGAACTCACTATCAATAAGTATGATCCTGAGATAACAATTACATCTAGTGGACAAAAAATATTTTACTACAACCAAGAAATAAAGACAAAGTTAACGTCACATAAAAATGTTCAAAATGTGGCTCAAGCTTTGGAAGAAAAGGTGGTTGTTAAATACAATCAACATCAAGAGATTGGAAGAATAAAGGGAGTTAGTGAAAATTTTGAATCTGCTAAATTAGATTCATTGATAATTTTAGGAAATTATAATTTAGGCGATTCTTCACAGTATTATGGTGTTTTTGGTGGAGGATTATCCCGTAAGCTAAATCTTTTTCCAGGCAGTCCTGAGCTGGTTACAATTTTTGTTCCACGAAGGGATGTTGACTATAACGCGCTGAATCCTATGGCATCATTAAGTACGGGTTATTTAAGAGCAAGTGGTATTTTTACGGTTAATGAAGAAAAAGACAATGAAACTTTCATTACATCCTTAGCCTTTGCTCAAAAACTATTGACTTATCCGGGAGCTATTAGTTCTCTAGAGTTATCCTTAAAAAATGGTGCAGATGCAAGTGAAGTAAAAAAGGAACTTGAAAATACACTCGGTAACAAATGGGTTGTCAAAACACGACGAGAGTTAAATGAGATGATTTACAAAATAGTGAGTAGCGAAAAATGGTTCACTTTTGCCATTCTTGCACTCGTATTGGTGATATCTTCATTTAATATTTTTGGGTCATTGATTATGCTAGTATTGGATAAGAAAAAGGATATTGGGATCTTAAAAAGTATGGGTATTCAAGAACACACAATCCGCAATGTTTTCTTGTGGCAAGGAAGCTATATTGCTATCTTAGGTGGAGGAGTCGGTATTATTTTAGCAAGTATTTTGGTCATTTGTCAAGAACAGTTTGGGTGGTTACAGCTAGAAAATGCCATCGTCGATGCGTATCCTGTTAAACTTATCTGGACAGATATTTTACTCACCTTTATTACCGTCAGTACTTTAGGGTATTTAATATCGCTTTATCCTGCCCATAAAGCGGCAATGACTCATATCAATAAAATTAATTAATGTGGAATTGGAAGTCTTTATTCAACTCAAAAGAAGTAAATGAAATGAAATTTTTAGTAGCAGGTTTAGGAAATATTGGAGCAGAATATAGCAATACACGCCACAATATAGGGTTTGATGTTTTGGATCAATGGGTGGCTTCATATGGTGCAGAATGGGAGACTGGCAGGCATGCTTTTGTCGCAAGATTTAAATTTCGAGGGAAACAAATAGTTTGTATAAAGCCAACTACTTACATGAACTTAAGCGGGAAGGCTGTAAAACATTGGATAAGCTCTGAAAGTATAAGCCCTAAGAATCTTTTGATTATTACGGATGATATATCCATAGATGTAGGAAAACTTAGAATACGAGGTAAAGGCAGTCCTGGCGGGCATAATGGTTTAAAGGATATAGAAGCTCAGTTAGGCACAGATAGCTATGATAGAATTCGTTTTGGGGCAGGAAATGATTACCCCAAAGGGCGACAAGTAGAATTTGTACTCGGGCAGTGGGGAGAGAGCGAGGCAATAGAGGTAGCCTTGCAAAAAGACCGGACGTGTTTAGCTATAGAAGCTTGGATTATAAAAGGGCTGAATGGTGCAATGAACGAATTTAGCGGTTAGACAAACCTAACGGGTAAACATTTTGCGTTGATTTATTCGTGTGCTTCTGGTTTTGGGAGGATTGCGGTTGTAATAACATCCATCTCCAGATTTTCCTCCTAGGATATACTCAAATTTTAATCCGATAATAAAATACTGATCATCATTTTTAGGATTACCACGCTCATAACCTATGGCGTTAGGTACCTCAGATTTATCGGCAAGTTGTGATACAGGAATATTGGGTTGAGCTGCATTCAGTTGTGCAGGGTCTGCATATACAGTACTTACATCATCTAGATAATCCGTAAAAGTTTTTCTAAAACCCAAATCAAGGAGTAATGAAGTGCTTTTGGCAAGTCTAAATTTATATCCAATGCCGTATGGGATTACGATGTCTATTTCACTATAAGGTCCTGGCCCATTTTCCAAATATTGGCCTTCTGTTCCTACTTGTCTTAAATCATACCATTCATCATTTAGCTTACTCATAGGTTTAAAATAAATACCACCTATACCTGAATAAACATAAAATCGATTAAAACCCGCAGATCTGCTAAATGGTCTTATTTCCCCTAATATACTTACTTCGACGAGGTTAGTTCTCACATTTAAATTACGAGCAACCTGGAAATTTTGACGAGAATAGGCGTCATTGCTAACTAATCGGGTGCCTAGAACATTAAGTCCAACTGAAAAAGCACCTGTGTTCATAGTTAAGCCAGTTCCTAGTGCCATTCGATTAGCTCTTATATTATAATCAAAAACCCCTCTATTCCCTATAAATCGACTCCCTCCCAAATCCCCTAGCAAGTTGCTCCCGCCAAGATAAAAATTGGTTGACCAGCTTGAGCTTTTGTAGGTTTGTGCAACAGATGTACTTGTAATTAGTAAAAGATTTATGGCAAGACCCCAAGTCGTGTATTTTTTAAAATTCATATTGAATACTGCAAAGGTGGACTAAAGTAAGAACTTTGCAACAAGGCATAGTTCATAAATAGTTATCCAAATTATTCGTATGTGATAAAAGTAGATTGCTGGGTTTCTTACATTTTATAAATATCTGTAGGATTGTCTATTAGCCTAGCTTTATTTCCTTTTATCACGATAGGCCCCCTTATTAAACTTGGATTATTCATTAGTAAAATGGTCCAATCTCTTTCTTCAAAATCGCGTCCTCTTATATTCGCTTGATAGTATGGACTTGACTTATCTAATAGTTCTTTAGGTGACATATCTAGTTTAGATAGAATATTTTGCCATATGGTCCCAGTGCTTTTGGTCTTAAGTAAGTCTATTACATTTACTTGGTTACTAATGCTTCTTGCATAGGCAAATACTTTTTTTGATTTTGAGCAATCTGACTTAAGTAATAGCAGTATCTCAGTGCTATATGAATTAGTTTTGTGCATAGCGTTTACCTTATTATATACCCAATGTACACTTTTATTTTGGATTTGAACAGCACGAATCGCTAAGTGTCTATTAGTAAGCACTACTAAAAAAGGCTTCCAATTGGAAGCCTTTTTATTTAAATCACTAGATTTTACTTGAAATATCGAAAATCGTGTCCAGCTTGCAGCTGACAAAGTGTGTGGTACATTAGTTGAATGCAATCTTCTATATCTGAGTATGCTACGGTTTCAACGGTAGTATGCATATACTTAAGTGGTAAAGATATAAGTGCGCTCGCTACACCTATATCACTATATGCAAATGCATCCGTATCAGTGCCGGTACTTCTACTAGCTGCTTGTCGTTGAATGGCAATTTTGTTTTCGTTAGCTACATCTATAATCATTTTTAGGAGATTGTTTTGAACAGCCGGGCCTGTAGTTACTGCGGGCCCGCCACCGCATTTCGTATCTCCTTGTGTTTTTTTATCATACATTGGACTATGTGTGTCGTGAGTTACATCTGTTACGATTGCTACGTCTGGTTTTAATCTTCTACTGATCATTTCAGCTCCTCGCAAACCTATTTCTTCTTGCACGGCATTTACTACGTACAATGTATAGGGTAATTTTATCTTGTTTTCTTTTAATAATCGAGCAACTTCTGCAATCATAAAACCCCCGCCTCGATTGTCTATCGCACGAGCCACTACATATTTTTTATTAAGCTCCATCATCTCGGCATCAAAGGTTACCACAGTTCCTACGTCTATACCCATAGCTAGAACTTCTTTTTTATTAGCAGCTCCAACATCTATTGTTAGATTAGCTAATGACGGCGAAGGTTCTCTGTCTTTATTACGTACGTGTATAGCTGGCCAGCCAAAAATACCATCTACTTTTCCTTTTGGTGTATGCAAGTGAACGCGCATGCTGGGTGCAATTTGATGATCGCTTCCGCCGTTTCGAATCACATATATATAGCCTTTGTCATCTATATAATTTACAAACCAAGCTATCTCGTCAGCATGAGCTTCAATAACCACTTTGTATTTTTGTCCGGGGTTAATTACGCCTACAACTGAACCATATACATCTACTTCGTACTCATCTATATATTGCTTCATATATTCAAGCCATATTTTCTGACCTGCAGTTTCAAAACCAGTAGGAGAGTTGGCATTTAGATAATCTCTCAGGAATTTTTTACTTTCTTTTCTCATTGGGGCGAAGATAATTTTTTTGTTTGATGAAGAAGTGAGCTCCGGATTTTAGTCTTTAGTGAGATAATTAGAATTAATAAAAGATAGCTACTTGTTTTTAGTGGTTCTGAGCATCTCTACATGGGGAATATCGTCTTCTAAATACATTTCGGATACTTGAATAAAACCAAATCGACCATAAAAAGAGGTTAGATGTTGTTGTGCTGAAATTCGAATGTCTTTTTCACCCCACCGGTTTTCTATAAAATAAATAGTTTGATGCATGAGGTCGTTGCCAACATGGGTCCCACGGTAGCCCATGGATACAGCGACGCGACCTATGGATATTTCTGGATATGAAATACCTGGAGGTAAAATCCGGCATACTGCGACTATATTTTGGTCTATTTTCCCATAAACATGAAAGGCAGATAAGTCTTTATCATCTATATCTTGGTAGGGGCAGTTTTGTTCTACTATAAAAATAGAAGCTCTTAATGCGAGTAAGTGATGATAATCTGTGATGGATAGGTCATGCAAAGTGTTTATCTCCCAATTCAATTGATGGCTCATAATAGATATAGAATCAAAGATAGATTCTATTCAATAAAAAACCCCTATTTCTTGCGTAATAGGGGCTTAGTCTAACCAAAAACTAAAAAACCATAGTTTGAGTTCTTTTATGATTCAAAGGAACTAATTTAGTTTGCATACACGACCTAATAGTCCTTCATTTTTTAGTTATTTTGGAATTTAGACTTTATCCAAATTCCTAACTTATCACTTAAAAAATACATTACAGGAACAATTACAAGGGTTAAGAATGTAGCAAATATCAAACCGTATATTACAGCCCATGCCATAGGACCCCAGAATGATGCATTTTGGCCTCCCCAATATAATTCAGCATTACCTTCTCTAAGTAAACGAGCGAAGTTGACATTGAAACCTACTGCAAGAGGGAATAGACCTAAAACTGTAGTGATAGCTGTAAGTAATACAGGTCTTAATCTGGTTTGACCTGACTCTACAATAGTATCAACAATTTCGGGGAGAGTAAGCCTATCGTTACTGTCTAGTCCTTGTTCACCTCTTTTTCGTTCTCTAAGTAGGTTGGTATAATCGATTAAAACAATGGCATTATTTACCACAATCCCCGCTAGCGAGATAATCCCGATACCCGTCATCATAATCGAGAAAGTTGTCCCGGTTAGTGAAAAACCTAGGAATACTCCAATGGTGCTGAATACGACAGAAAGCATGATAATAAAAGGACCGCCAATCGAGTTAAATTGGGTCACGATAATTAGAAATATTAAAAACATAGCTAACATCATTGCTCCGCCCAAAAAGGCCATTGATTCATCTTGCTCTTGCTGTTCTCCAGTAAAGCTAAATTCGTATCCCTGCTTCATTTCGTGGTCTGCCAAAAGTTCTTTAAATCGAGCAACCAAGGCATTGGCATTTTTCCCTTCCTCTACCTCAGAATAGATGGTAATCACACGGTCTAGATCTTTTCGTTTTACAGAACCATAGGTAGAATTATATGAAACATCTGCTACTGCACTTATAGGTACTTGACTTATTTTGCCGGTGGCCATATTCCTAAACGTGATTCTGGTGTTCATTAAATTGTTTAGGTTGTATCGGTATTCTTCTTGAAAACGAAGCTGTATTTCATAATCATCCTCGCCATCTTTATATTTAGAAATTTCTTTACCCAATAAAGCAGTTCTAATGGTACCAGCTATTTGCATAGTACTCAATCCAAAACGGCGGGCTGCTTCTTGATTCACATTAATTTCTAGTACAGGCTTTCCTAGTTCTAGGTCTGTTTTTAGTTGGTCAACTCCATCTAAGTTTTCGGCTTCCATTTTTGCTTTTATCTTTTCTACCTCGGCTATTAGGGTAAGATAGTCTTCTCCTTTTACTTCTACATTTATAGGTTTCCCTACAGGAGGGCCCATATTGTCTTTAGCAAAGGTGAGTTGAGCTTCAGGGAAATCGGCACAAGCAGCTTTTATGTTTTTCATAATTTCGCTGGTATTAGTCTCTGACAGGAAAACACGTTTTTCGAATTCAAAGAAAGAAACGGTTATACGTGCTTTGTTAGGTGAGGACCCACTTTGTGGTCCTGCATTTGGGTCTGCTGTTTTTTCTCCTACTTGAGCTAGAACCGCTTCTACAATTGCACTGTCTTTAGCTATAACGGGTAGTATGCGTTGTTCTAGTTTTTTTGTTATTTCGTTTGTCTTTTCTATATCTGTACCTAATGGTGTTTCTATATATATATTTACATAATTAGGTTCGCTGTCTGGGAAGAAAACTACCGGGGGGGTGTTTATTGCAAAAAGTGCTAAAGTAAATACAAAGAACAATACAATGCCAATTAGAAAGAAAATAGGCTTCTTTCCTTCCAGCGCAAAGCGAAGAAATTTAGCATAGGTGTTTTCAATGCGTGGCATGGAGTACTCCATGAAATAATTACCTCCTGGTGTAAGCACATATCTGTTGACAATGGAAATCACAACTGCGGCAATAAATAGTCCTCCAATGATATTTTGATTGATGACATAGAGTAAGACAGCTACAAGCAGAAGAATCGCATTTCTTACCCAAAACTTGCCATTTTTAGATTTTTCAGCGTTACCTATCTTAATCCAATCTGCGGTAAGTACTGGATTTACAACCAATGCTACAAACAGAGATGAAGAAAGCACTATAATAAGCGTGATAGGCAGGTATTTAAAGAATTCACCCATCAAACTTGGCCAGAACATTAATGGAACGAATGCTGCGACCGTAGTGGCTGTAGATGCTATTATCGCAGTGGCCACTTCTCCGGTTCCTTCTTTAGATGCATCGTCTCTAGATTTACCTTTTTCAGAAAATTGTCGGTATACGTTTTCAACTATTACAATTCCGTTATCTACCAACATTCCCAAGGCTAGTATTAATGAGAATAATACCATCATATTTAAGCTAGTTCCACTATAATTTAAAATGGCAATACCCATTAACATGGATAAAGGAATAGCTATTCCTACAAAAAGTGAGTTACGTACGCCTAAAAAGAAAACAAGAACGCCAACAACTAAAAGCACACCCATGATAATGCTGTTCTCCAGGTTATTAACCATGTTCTTGGTCATTTTACTTTGGTCATTGGTAATTACCACTTCCAAGTCTTTTGGTAAAACGTCTTGCTTCGCTTTCTTAACTATTTCTTGAATTTTTTCTGCAGCAGCTATTAGGTTTCCTCCACTTTTCTTTTTGATGTCAAGGGTTACCACGGTTTCTCCATTTAAGCGAGCAAAACTTGTAGATTCCTTGGGCCCAAATTTCACCGTGCCTATGTCTCTAAGGTATACAATGTTCTGAAATTCATTTTTGACGATTACATTTTCAATGTCTCTCCAGTTTTTAAACTCCCCATCTATTCTGATGTTTCGACGGGTAATATCACTGCCTTCTATGCTTTTAATATCACCACCAGACATGGTAATGTTTTCTCCACGTATGGCTTGTTCAACATCATTTAGGGAAAGTTCTAGTGCTTCCATTTTAACTCTATCTATGGATACTTCAACTTCTTCATCGGTTAGCCCTGAGATGTCTACAGAAGATACTTCGGAGAGGTTTTCCATCTCTTCTTGTAGGTATTCCGCGTATTCTTTAAGCTTATCTTCTTCATAGTCACCACTTACATTTACGTTCATTACAGGAAACTGTGAAAAGTCCATTTCCATCACACTTGGATCTGCGGGTAGATCATTTGGTAAGTCCATTTTGGCCCTATCTATAGCGTCTTTTACTTCTAACAACGCCTTTTCGCCTTTAACCGAAAATTCAAACTCCGCTATGATAATAGAGAAATCTTGGATACTGGTAGAGGTAAGTTTTTTAAGGCCAGTAATTGTATTTATTTCTTTTTCAATAGCGCGAGTTACCAAATTCTCCATATCAATTGGAGAGTTACCTGGGTAGGCTGTATTGATGTATATAATGGGCTGCTTAACCTCAGGGAAACTTTCCTTAGGCATCGTAGTGTAGCTCTTGAAACCAATAATAAGTATAATGCCCATGATTACATAAACACTGGTTTTATTATTCACCGCCCAGGTGGAGAGCTTAAACTCTTTTATTATTTCTTGTATTTTACTCATGTTTTTTAGATGATTTATGATGTAAGCTATGCAATTAGATTAGAAGTCTTTTCTGTTGCAGCATTGCACCTTTTTGTAATCTCAAATCAAAAAATTTATTTTGTGATGATTTTTACCTCGTCACCCACAATTACACTATTTACTCCTTCGGTTATTACCAAGTCACCGGTCTCTAGTCCAGATTTTACTACTGTTTCACTAGGGAATTGTTGCGCTATTTCTATGTAGCGTTTCTCTACAGTTTTCTTACCGCCGTTGCTTTTAATGGTATACACAAAATGCTGCTTTCCGTCATTTCTAACTAGTTTAGTAGGAATAACAATGGCATCGGCATTATCAAAATCATAAGCAGTAACCATAGCTAGGAGGTTTGGTTTTAATTTATCTAAATTCTTACTTGGCTCCACATATATTACGAAAGTCCTGTTACTTGGGTCTACAACATTGCTTACAGAAGAAATTTTCTCTGTCATAGTCAGCCCAATAGAAGGGAAGCTTAAGTCTACAGTCTGACCCTTTTTTAGTTTACCAAGATAACTTTCAGACACATTTGCTTTTACTTGTATGTCTGCTAGATTTATGATGCGTGCAACTGGACCGCTAGTCATACCTCCAGCTATTTCGCCTTCGTTAATCATGAGCTCGTCTACAGTGCCACTGATGGGTGAGCGTAACGAGTATTTGCCTAATTGCGTACGAGCCGTTTTTATACTGTTTTGTAAATTTTCAAATTGATTTTTAGCCTGTAGGTATTGCATTTCACTGCCTATTTTTTGTTTCCAAAGCTTTTCTGTTTTTTCAAAATTAAGTTTGGCTAAACCAAGTGCACCTTCTAGCTCTGCAATTTGAGCGCTGGCCACAGAACCATCTAGGTTGGCTATAATTTGACCTTTGGTTACATGCTGTCCTTCTTTTACCAGAATTTTAAGAATGCGTGCAGGCACCTCAGGACGTACGAGTACATTTTGGTCCGATTCCACAAGACCTTGTACTTGAAAAGAATTTTTGTATCCACTTTTATTTATTTCTAGAGCCATAACGGCTATAGCGTTGGTTCGTGCTGCAGTATCTAATAATTCTATTTCGCCTTTAACCTTGGCAATAGTTTCTTTTAGATCATTCATTTCAGTGGTTAGCGTCTCAAGTTCAGCTTTTTTAGCTTCCAGTGCATTCTCGGATTTACTTCCACAAGCCGAAATAAGGGTTACCAGTGAGAGTATGAATAGTGTATTTTTCATTGATTTATTTTAGTGTTTTATTGGGTACTTATTATAGATTTCCTAGGGCTTTATCAAAGTCGATTTTGGCTACATTTAGATTATAAAGGGCGTTGAGATAGTTGGTCTTAGCTTGTGTAAGTTCATTCTCGGCATTAATCATTTCGAAACTGCTTCCTAATCCTTCTTTAAATTTGATAGAGGTTGTGTTAAAAATCGATTCTGCAAGTGCTTGACTTTTTTTCTGAATTTCGAGGCCTTTCAGCGCATTGGCATAATTTGTTTTGGCTTGACTTACTTGTAAGTTCATTCCTAGTACAGCTTGTTTTTTAGTGTTTTTAGTTTTGTTAATCTCGATTTCAGCTTGATCTACTTTGGCTTTTTTATAGAAACCATCAAAAATAGGTACGCTTAATCCGAGACTGTAGCTACCATTGGCATACCAGTCGTTTCCTAAATCTCCAACTTGACCTTTGGTGGCAAAGGTGCTAGTACCATAGGAGAAATTACCGTATAAGCTTGGAAGATATCCTACTTTGTAACGTTTCAGGTCTAGCTCGTTCAACGATTGTTGTTGATCCAATAATTTCATCTCAATTCTATTATTCGGGTCAAATGTTACGGTTTCTAAATCCAACGAAGTTTCGGTAGGTAGATTAGAGGTTAATTCAAGCTCTTGGTTTAAGTTTACCCCAATACTATTTAAGAGTAATTGCTTAGCAAGCTTTGCTTGATTCTGAAGTTGGCTAATACTTAGTTCCAAATTAGAAGCCGATAATGTAATTCGATCTACATCGAGTTTTTCTGCAAAGCCTTCATTATACATTGCTTGGGTTTCGTCTCTTACCTTTTGCATGTTTTTCCAGCTTGCCTCAAGCTGTAAAAGGTTTTTTTCAGAGATTAAAGCCATATAGTAGGCTTTGATAACACTTTCTTTAACATCAATCTCGGATGATGATGCACTTAGTTTGCTAATGTTCACAAACTCGGATGCTGCTTTTAGTCCCAAGAAAAAAGTCCCGTCAAATAGTAGTTGTCGTATGCCTATTCCTGCATTTACATTAAAAGGAACGCCAAATTGTACTGGAATAACGGTGCCTGGCTGCCCGACGAAATCTCCAGGAATAAGTTGCGTAGGTATTTGATAGGTATGTGCAAAGCTTGCATTTCCATTAACTTGTGGAAGCCCTTGTGATTTAATCTCGTTCACTTGGCTGTTCGCAAAATCGATGTCCAGCTCTGCATTTTTTAGTGCTACATTGTTAGCCTTCGCGAGAGCAATTGCTTCGTCAATACTTAATGATAATTTTTCGTTTTGCTGTGCCACTCCAAAAAGTGCCGTGAGTGCTAGGGTAAAAGATAGTATATATCTCATTGATCGTTTGTTATTTCGGTTATGTGTTGTTGTAAATATTCTCTTCCCGCGTCCGTGCAAATACCATTCAAGTGGTAGCTCACCATCTCTAAGTGTAGGGTTTTAAATTTGAAAGTATTGTCCTTGGATGCTAATTGGTGCATCATTCCTTGTATGAGCGTTGCGTACATGGATGACACGGTTAGTGGGCTTAGATCGTCACGGTAAAACCCTTCTGTTTGTCCTTCTTGTACATTCCTGGCTATAAGTTCTTGCACAAACTCCGTCCTGTGTTTATCTAAAAGACCCCACTCGGCAGGATAGTATTTTTGTAAATCATATATCACCGTTGGGTTAATGTCTTGGTGTTGACGACTTACATGACGACTGATATTAATCATTTTTTGAACTGCATTTTCATGAGAACTATAGCATTCGTTACTTGACTTTACATCATTTGCTATTTCTGCTTTCATTACTGAAGCAATAAGTTCTCGTTTGTCCGAAAAATGTTTGTAAATGGTTTTTTTGCTAATACCAAGTTCACGAGCAAGATCGTCCATACTTACACTTTTTACGCCTATTCGCATAAAAAGCTCTAGGGCCCCTAGTAATATTTTTTGTGATTCGTCCAAAATGCGCCGCAAAGAAAACCCAGGAAACTTTAAATAGCCTAATAGTTTCCAAAGTTTTTGTGTCGTTTTGTCGAATTAATGCGTCGTTGGTCGGGCATAAATAAAATCAGCTTAAAACCTTAGTCGTTATAAAGTCTTACTTGCTTGATATACAAGTCTCTTTTTGGGCCCTGTAGTTTGAATTCTAGATCTAATCCAAAATCTAAATAGCTGCCGCCCGTCATATTGCGCAAGGCATAATACCTTTTTATCAAATCCAGCTGATTTGCCAAATGGGTTATTTCCTTTTCTGTCATTACGAGTGAGTCGTTATTTAGGTTTGAAATAGTCAAGACGTCAATAATGGTCTTATTGTGGTACAAAGTAGCGTCGGACTTTGGGAAACAAATAAATTGATCGCAAGTAACACCTGGTGTAGGTTGCACTACACTTTCTTCGCCTAATTGCACATTTACCACAAAACCATGGTTTCCTTGTCGGTAAATATTTTTGGTGATTGCTACTCCATTGACGGCTTCGTCTGGGAAGTTGCGATGCACAAGTACACCCATATACACCTTGCTTTGGTCTATTTTATAATAGCTCCGTTCCATAAACGCTGCATAAGACCACAAGCTAGCCCAAACCTGTTTGATGGCTTTATCTACCGGTTTAGATATATCAGTCAAACTTCCTGTTCTAGAAGAATATAGTCCAGCGCCAGAAAACCCAAGTGCATCTTCGGCATTGGTTGAAGATCGAAATCGCATAGAATTAAATAAGGGATCAGATGTCATCCTCTGTTTTACTTCAGATAAGAGTTTTGGATTTAATGTGCCTTCCTTAATCTGTTTTCGAATTTTGGTTAAGGCTTCTTTTATCTGTTTATCGGACCATGACGGGTGAGCAAATAATGTATCTAAAAGTGCTTGAGCGCCGCTACTTTTCAGGTGCTGGTCGTAGAAATAAAATGGAATAGCGAATGCTCCTTCCGGTGTTTTGAAATCGTATTTTTTGCTCAAGTGATAAAGAACTCCAAAATTAGCAGCCTTATTCCCGACATCTTTACTGGAGTTTCGGGTAACGAAATCTATGTCCAATAAGGTGTTCTTAGTTAAACTCGCTTGTAGCTTAACCTTAGCACTGGTCATGGATGTTTTGGGCAATTCACTTATCTTTTGAATGGAAAATGAATCTGACCTTACCTCATATCGGACTAGCTTACCATCCCATTGTCGGATTGTTGCATTATCAAAAGCACCTTTCAGAGCGCTTATAGGTATTTTACGATTTTGACCTAAAATAGTAAGGTGACTCAATGGGGTTTGCAATTCTGAAACTATAATCCCAGCAACACGAGGAAGTGTAAGCGGTGTATGCTTTAATACTAAAATGTCGGTAGGTTGGAGAGGTTCGTGGTTTTTCTCTATGTTGTCTATAAATCGAATGGTGCCAAATCCAGTATATTTACTGATGCCCTGGTACTGTATGTTTTTATAAATTTCTGAGGGTAAGATCACCGGGAATAGTGATTTTAAGTTTTCTTCCATCGCTATGAGTCGCGTATTATTTAAAAGCACAGTAAGGTCATCCCCTATAAAACTACTCTCCGATATCTTGTGGTAAAAAAAGACCAGTGACGAAACCGGCATTTGGTCCGTTGGAGATAGTTCTAAGGCATATTTATCCATAGACTTCACATAATTAATATTGCCAAGTAAATATTGTCTTTGGCCATCAGCAGCGTAATTCATACGATTAAAAGTGGCTAAATCTTGCTCGTATCCGCGTAAATAGTCACAAAACTCATGGTGCAATTTATAGCGGTGATGATTGATGAAGTATATGCTTTTAGTCTTATAGTCATAAACTACTTTTACACTGCTTATCTCGCCATATTTATCGGTAAGCGGAGGCCCACTCATCTTCGCGAACATCTCTGAATCTGTGAGCGTAAGTTCACTCACTTGAGCGTTGCATTGCACAAAAAAGAGGACGACCAGAAGCAACCATATTTTAGGAAAAGGTATGTAGGTGGCAAGTCGTCTTGACATGTGCTAGCGATAATTATTGATAGCGCAAAATTAAGGTAAAAGTGAGTTAGCTGGTTTATGCGTTAACTGGCGCAACGGATGATTTTTTTTGTAGATGTGAAAGCCAGAATTTCAGTCAATAATAAAGTGTTTGAAGTCTTGATGATTCATTTCTGTTTACGTTTGGGGTATTTTTAATTAGTCTTAAATAGTGACAAAAGAAGAATTCATATACATTCGCACCGTGAGTAGTTCGCCATCTTTTTTAGTGGGTTTAGCAGGAGGCAGTGCTTCAGGTAAAACGACCTTTATTCGTAAATTGAGCGAAGAATTTGGTGCTGATAAGGTGTGTGTCATCACACAGGATAATTATTATAAAGGTCTTTCAGAGCAAATGAGAGATGCCAATGGGGTAGTGAATTTTGACCATCCTACGGGGATTGATTTTAATCGTATCAAAAAAGATTTACGTGCTTTATTAAAGGGCAAGACAGTCAGAATGGTAGAATACACCTTTAATAATCCGGATGTTTTTCCCAAAGAAATCGTTTACAATCCTGCTCCAATTATATTAGTGGAGGGGTTGTTTGTATACGCAGACAAAGGCCTAAATAAAATGTATGATTATCGCTTATATATAGATGCTGACGATGATATTACATTGCAAAGGAGGCTGAGCCGGGATACGGTAGAGCGGGGCATGAAAGAAGAAGAGGTTATGTATCAATGGGAAAACCATGTAAAACCAGCTTACTCAGAATTCTTAAAGCCGCACAAAGAAACAGCCGATTATATTATCAAAAACAATAATAATTTTGATGCTTGCTTAAAGCAAATTATTCAAAAATTTAATGAAGTGATCGCCAAATAAGTTGGCGTAGATAAAGCGCAAAAGTTTAAATCAGAAAGAACTTAAACCATCGTGTAAAGAATTATTGTTAAGTTAAGTGAATAAATTTACTTTTGCAGCCTTTGAAATTTTTGCAAATAATCTAACCAACGAATAGATATAATGAATAATAAAGGATTCGTCCAAATAGTAACCGTATTGCTTTTACTAGCTAGTATCTACCAGCTATCATTTACAGCAGTAACCAATTCAGTAGAAGGTAAGGCAGAGGAAGCTGCTGTAAAACTTTACCCAGAAAGTGTCGCAGACTATAAGTTGCTTCGTTCTGAGTACGAACGAAATTACTTAGACTCCATTGGACCTGTTGAAGTTTATCCTGGATTAGGATTTACCTACCAACAATGTAAAGAGAACGAATTAAACCTCGGTCTGGATTTACAAGGTGGTATGAACGTAACCTTAGAGGTAGAGACTCCTGCAGTGATTGAAGCTATGGCAGGTAAAACCACGGATCAAGCTTACCTTGCGGCTTTCAATAGAGCAAAAGCAAATTATTTAGGACAAGAAAACTTCGTAGATGCATTAGCCAGAGAATATGCTAAGGAATCTCCAAATGGTAAAATAGCAGGTATTTTTTATGGTAGAGGTCTAGAGCAAGATTTGCCTAAGGGTTACAACTCAACCAATGCAGAGGTATATGAATACTTGAAAAAAGAAAGTGAAAGTGCTATAGGTAGAGCATTTGAAATTATCACCACACGTGTAGACAAATTTGGGGTGGCACAGCCTAATATTCAGCGATTAGACAATGGAAGAATCCTTGTAGAGCTTCCAGGCGTGGATAATCCTCAACGTGTTAGAGATTTGATTACTAGCTCAGCAAAACTTGAGTTTTGGAATGTGTTCCCTAACTATAAGGGATTTGAGTATTTAGAACAAGTAAATAAAGTGATTTACGGTGGAGCTAAATTGAATGAGGTAAAAGATACTAATTCTAAAGCTAGTGATGTTAAAGATTCAACCGCAGTTGACGGGTCTCTTGATGGTACTTTAGCAGTTAATAATGATACTGCAGCAAACGATACGACCAAGTCTAGAGAAGAGATTGTAGCAGAGAATCCTGTGCTATCTAAGATTATTCCTAACCTGGCTAACGAAGGTAAAAACTGGGCAGAGTCAGCAGAAATAGGCTACATCGATCAAAATGAAATGAAAAATTTCACTGAATACTTTAATAGAGAAGATGTTAAAAATGCACTTCCTTCTAATTTAGTGTTCAAGTTCGGCTTTAAGCCAGTTAAAATGGAAGGTAAAGATTACCGCGCTATTTATGCACTTAAAAGTGGTAGAGACGGTGAGCCAGCATTACAAGGTGACGTAATTACAGATGCTCGCCCTTCTCGTCAAGATAATTTCAAACTAGCGGTAAATATGCAAATGAACCAAGAAGGTACATCTGCATGGAAACGAATTACAAAAGCGGCATCGTCTGCAAGTCCTAAGGAGTGCGTAGCAGTAGTACTAGACGGGCAAGTATACAGTGCGCCAACAGTACAATCTGAAATACCTAACGGTAGCTCAGTGATTACCGGTGGATTTGATCAAGCAGAAGCAACAGATTTATCGAACATACTAAAAGCGGGTAAACTACCAGCACCTACTAAAATCGCAGGTGAAAGTACAGTTGGGCCAACATTAGGCGCGAAAGCAATAAAAGCAGGTCAAATATCACTGATAGTAGGGTTCTTACTGGTTATTGCGTTTATGGCGTTTTACTACGGTAAAGCAGGTATTTATGCAGATATCGCATTATTATTTAACTTACTATTTATCGTAGGTATACTAGCAGGTATGCACGCAGCCCTTACCTTACCCGGTATGGCAGGTCTTGTTCTTACAATCGGTATGGCAGTAGATGCTAACGTACTAATTTTCGAACGTATCCGAGAAGAATTGGGATCAGGTAAGTCCTTTAAAATGGCTGTAAAAGACGGTTATTCGGGTGCTTATTCTTCTATCATAGATGCGAATATTACTACGCTAATTGCGGCAATTATTCTTTGGACCTTAGGAAAAGGTCCTGTGATGGGCTTCGCGGTTATCTTATTTTTTGGTATACTTTCTTCATTATTTACCTCCATTTTCCTAACTCGTCTGTTGATAGACAGAGATATCGAAAAAGGTAAGGATACTACTTTCTACACTGGTTCTTCAGAGAAAATCGGACGTAAGTTAAATGTGATCAACAGAGATTTTATTGGTAAACGTAAATTATTCTATATGATCTCTGGCGTAATTATTATAGCTGGTGTTATATCCTTGGGTGTGAACGGACTCTCTACAGGTGTTGATTTTAAAGGTGGATGGAGTTATGTGATAGACGTAGAAAATGCTTCTGCTAGTTCTATAAAAGAAGCGTTGAGTGCCAACCTTAAGGGAGCAAATACAGAAGTTAAAACATACGGAGCCGCGAATGAGTATAAAATAACAACTACTTACATGATCAGCAGTAAAGTCGAAGGTATTGATACGGTAGTAAGAGGTGCTATTATTAATTCGTTATCAGCTTTCAATGTCAAAGAAGCTAACATTATGTCTTCTAGTAAGGTTGGACCAACCATAGCAAAAGATATAACGGTCAGATCTACTTGGGCAATTGCCTTGGCCATCATTGGTATGTTCTTATACATTTTGGTTAGGTTTAGAAACCTTGGATTTAGTTTAGGTGCTACCGTAGCATTATTCCATGACGTATTAATTGTATTCTCTTTATACTCTATTTTATGGAAGATTATGCCATTTGAATTGTCTATAGATCAAGCATTTATAGCTGCGATTCTTACTGTAGTAGGTTATTCGATAAATGATACCGTGGTTGTGTTTGACCGTGTAAGGGAGTTCATTGGTTTAAACAAAAGAGAAGACGATATGGGACCTGTGATTAACGATGCTATTAACACTACCTTGAGTAGAACATTAATTACTTCACTAACCACATTCCTAGTTGTAGCTATTCTTTTTGCCTTCGGTGGTGAAGGACTTAAAGGATTTACGTTTGCATTATTAGTAGGTATCGGTGTAGGTACTTATTCGTCTATCTGCATAGCGACACCTATCGTGTTGGACATGTTAAAATTACAAAAAAAGAAAAAAGATTAATCACATCATAATCTTATAAATGCATTAAAGGCCAACTCCGATGAGTTGGCCTTTTTTCGTTTAGTTGACCCTGTAAAAAAAATATCATAAGCTCTTAGCGTAATTAGCTCTGTACGCTACGGCTTGAGTAGAACAATTTCAGCGGTAAGCCCAATTGCCATATAGCTAGGATATACATAAATGTGAAAGTAAACTTATAGTTTTTGCTTTAGAAATGAGTGGGGCACCTTTAAAGGAACATAATAACGGTCTTTTTTTGGTGTATCTACGAATTTTATATGTTCAATATTAACTCATAAGCTGCAAGGTTGATTACAGTTCAATATTGTTAAAATCAATCGCTTATTTGGTATTTGAAGTAAAAAAGATGGTAATGATTTGAATAGATTAGCTTAATCCTGAGGGTGATAAGCTGGTTTGCATGATAAGATTTATCAAGATAGATAACTTACTCAGGTGTCATAAATATTTAAGCCTTTAACCAAAACAAGTAGTTCTATTAAAGGCTTAAATGAAGTATGCGTATATGATTTATGGATGATTAATTATCCTCTCCGTCTCTTTTTATTTTCTGGCTGATAGTCCGTCCTAAAACCAAAGGAAAAAATTCTTGACTATAAACGCTTGGATGTAAGCCGAAATCAGATTGAGAAGATAATCCAATTGATTTAATAGCTCTATAAGTGCGTACAGCCATGCTATTAATCACTGATAAGCGATTTAAAGCCGAAAGTCTAGTATTCAGTACTATGAATTTAAAATCGGGCTCAAAACGCTTATATTCCTTAGTCTTAAAAACTACACTGTCTTCGAGTTCAGATAATCCTAAATCTGCATATATTTTGCGCATTAAGTACTCAATATGATGCTCTTCCTTAAAACCGTAGCACACATTGATAAAATAGGAAGAATTTTTTGACAACTCTTCAACTTTATAACTGATCCCTCTTGGGTTGTCGGTGGTATTAATATTTAGTAACCAATAAAATCTTGCTTTTTTCGGTCTAAAAATAGTGATGGAATGCAATATAGCCTTCTCGATGTTTTTCGAAAATGACGAACGGGTAAAATAAACCAAGTTGGTATAATCATATGGAAGGGTTTTATCTTGTTGGATTTGGTCTAATACCGGAACGAGTTTGTCAGCCGTAGTAAAGTCTTCGTATTTGCCTCGTAGTTGACGTGCTTTGTAGTACAAGTATAATAATCCAAAAATAAGCACCGACACAGCCAGTGGGAACCAGCCTCCGTGGGCAAATTTAGATAAGTTAGAAACCAAGAAAATAAGCTCGATATTCACAAAAACTAGAATAGATAATAATATCCACCACTTTGTTTTTTTCTTAACTCCCACAAAAAAGAGCGTAAATAGGAGCAAACTGGTCATCAACATATCTATGGAAATAGCTAAACCATAAGCACCTTCCATGTCTGCAGAACGTTTAAAAATAGCAACAACTAAAAGACAACCTACAAAAAGTAGCGTATTAATAGCGGGTACATACACCTGTCCTTTTTCAGTGGCGGGGTATTTAATTGCTAGGTTGGTCCAAAGTTTTAATTTTATTGCCTCGCTCACTAGTGTAAAAACCCCAGTGATAAGCGCCTGGCTAGCAATAATAGCGGCTAAAGTCGCTATGAAAATGACATAAGGTAGTAGTGCGTCCGGCACGTGAGAATAAAATACACTGGTATGATTTGCTTTTGTATTAAGTAAAAAAGCACCTTGTCCTAAGTAGCTGAGGAATAGACAAATGATTACATATATCCATGATGCACGTATGTTTTTCTTACCTATATGACCAAGGTCGGAGTACATTGCCTCGGCTCCTGTAGTACATAAGAAAACGGCTCCCATAATCCAAATTGCGCCTGGGTAACTAATTAAAAAGGTGAAAGCGTAGTAAGGACTTAGAGCAACGAGCACACTTGGTTCTATCATGATCTGACGTAAACCTAAACCTGCGATGAGCGTAAACCATACAATCATGACAGGGCCAAAGTATTTGCCAATGGACTCTGTACCAAATTTTTGTATAAAGAAAAGACCAGATATGATAGCTATAACAATAGGAATGGTGGGTAGGTTGGGCATTTTTACGTTCAGACCCTCTATAGCCGAAGAGATGGATATAGCTGGCGTAATAAAACCGTCTGCCATCAGCGTAGCGCAACCTATGAGTGATGGCACTATAATCCATGCTGGTCCACGTTTTTTTAGCTTGGCATACAGCGCAAATATTCCTCCTTCGCCATGGTTATCAGCATTAAGTGCTAAAAGCACATATTTCCCTGTAGCAAGAAGTATTAATGTCCAAAGTACACAAGAAAGTCCGCCTAGAACCAGTTGTTCTGAAAAAGGTTGGCCATGGGTTATGGCTGACATTACATAAAGAGGGGAGGTGCCTATGTCACCAAAAACGATACCTAAGGCTACAAGAGCGCCGCCTTTGGTAAATTGAGATTTATTCATTATTATTATCTAAACAAGAATCTACTTTTTTATAACTGTGCTGTAGATGCTCGTTTTTTTTATTCACTGCAAATTTTAGTCAATTATTAATGCAAAGGGTAAAAAGGTTTAAAAAAAGATAAAAACTATGCAATTCACGCAAATTTAAGTGCTGTTCTAGAGTTACAAAACACAAGTATCTATTAACTCCAGTGCCTTTCAGGCGAATACTTTTTATCTGTTAGATTAGTGAGGGGTATTTCACTGTGAAGATTTACTAGAACAAAAAATGCCAAGCTTTTACTTGGCATTTTTTTTATATGAGTTATACTAGATGATTACTCGCCGTCTACTAGTTCCAAGTCACTTAAAAATCCTTTCAGATTCATAATGATGGGCACATTCATCAGGTCTGCACCTAGCTCGTTAGCTAAATGAATACTCACCCAGTCTAGTCTATAAATAATGTCAAACATAGATTGGAGTGTAAATTCTGGTACTTGTAACGGGAAAACTTTGTTGTTTTCTAGCTCTAAGTGAGAAATCAAGAAATCAAACCTTGCTTCTACTCTAGGATTTAATGTAGAGTACAACATAACGTAATTAGTATCTAATTTTTGAGTGTAAGACTCAATCATATTGTGGTTTGCTTCGGGTAATACGCTTACAAAACCTTCTAATTTTGCATTTTCTTGTAATTGTTGTGTGAAACGAACTGCCACTGGTGCAAACTGTCTATCAGCTACAATTACAAATTTTTTAGTTGGGGTACTTTTAAAGAAATCAAAAATACGTTGAGCGCTTTCTTGCATACGTGGCATTTCAGCTTCAAAATAGGCTCTTATAGATTGTAGCTCAGCACGCTGGTCATCACCCATAAGTTCACCCAAGATAAGCGCAAGATAACTAAGACCTAAGCCAATAGTCATACGTGGTTGGAATCCACCTTTTAATCCGTAATGTTTTACGTTATTAGCCTCTGCAAGTGCTTTCATGGTTCCGCCTCCAGCAATTACTATGATGTGACATCCTTTTTCTTTTGCTTCATGAAAAAGACTGATAGTCTCTTCTGTATTTCCTGAATAAGAATTTAAAACTACTAATGTCTTAGCTGAAATAAAAGTAGGTAAATGATAATCTGCTACCGTTTCTATAGGAATTGGACATTTGTCAAATAACCAATTTTTGATTATCACTGCACCAATACCGCTGCCGCCTAATCCACCTAAAACGATGTTGTTATAATTGTTTACCTCTAAACCATGGGCTGAGTAGTTTTCTAAAACGTAGTCAAATTGCTCTGTAAAATTCTCTAAAGACGATTCGTGTGTTATCATGTAAATTTCGTAATACCTTTGTGGCCGCAAAAATAAACTTAATAGGCGTTTCACGTATATTAAGCCTGCGTTAAATATAAAGAATAGAAATGCCCATTAATTCAGAGGAAAATATAGAGGTACAGGAAGATGGCCTTTTCTTGAAATACTCATTTACTGTTGACAAAGGACAGGAGCCTTTACGAATCGATAAATTCTTAGTAGACAGAATAGAGCGTGCCTCTAGAAATAAGCTGCAAGAGGCTATAGAACGCAAACAAGTTATTGTGGGTGGCAAGGCTGTTAGGTCTAATTACAAGGTAAAACCCAGAGATTTTATTGAAGTACTCGTAGACAAAGAGCCAGAAGATTTAGAGGTTATTGCGCAGGACATACCATTGGATATTCGTTACGAAGATGATGCGATTATGATTGTGAATAAACCCGCAGGCATGGTAGTGCACCCTGGTTTTGGCAATAAAACCGGCACATTAATAAACGCTCTTGCTTATCTACTAAACGACAAAGTAACTCACAAAGGAAAGCGTCCTTGGCTGGTGCACCGTATTGATAAAAATACCAGTGGACTACTCGTGATAGCCAAAACAGATGAAGCGATGGCGCATCTAAGTAAGCAGTTTAAAGATCACACTATTGAACGGACTTACTTAGCTTTAGCCTGGGGTAGTGTTGAGCCTAAACAGGGGACGGTAGAGTCGTTTATCGGTAGAGATGAGTATGATCGTAAACGCTTTGTGGTAACGGAGCCTAGTGAGGAAAGAGGAAAACATGCCGTTACGCATTATAAAGTGCTAGAAGATTTTGTATACACTTCACTTGTGCAATGTAACTTAGAGACAGGGCGTACACACCAAATAAGGGTGCATCTTAAGCATTTGGGGCATCCTATCTTTAGTGATGAAAAATATGGAGGGAATCGAATTTTGAAAGGTGTTATTTTTAGCAAATACAAACAGTTTGTAGACAATTGCTTTAGTATAATGTCTAGACAAGGTTTACATGCTAAGTCACTTGGTTTTATTCACCCTACCACCAAAGAATGGGTGCAGTTTGATTCTGAATTGCCACATGATATGTTGACAGTACTGGAAAAATGGAGAACCGCTGCCGCTACCTACGGTTTCTGACCAAAACTAGAATCAAAATAGCTACGTCTAGTAATTAATTTACCAAAAACGTATTCTTGAACGGTAACTATTTGCTTAAAACCTGTAAAGGTGGCAAAATAGCGTTCGGTATCTTGAATAATGGTGTTGCCGTCCTTGTCAAATAATGTTTGACCATCTGTTATTCCCCCTTTTCGGTGAAGTCGCAGTTCTTTTGTTTTCCCATTGGTAAGCACAGCTGAAATGGTCATAAAAGGCATTGCTTTAGCTATTGAATCTTTACTTTTAGGCGTTAGGTAATTGGCAAATCCTTCAAAATTTTTAAAGGTAAAAAGGGAGAAGTAACTTCTGGCTGCTGATTGTGAAAGATGACCAATCGCAGGCTGTATTTGGTAAATACTATCAATGCGAGATAGGGTAAAAGATTCCGATGGCACTTCATAGTTAGTAACGGTTATTTTGGCAATTTCACCTTGTTTATAGTCAAACACAGTGCGGTCGTACCAATCTTGAATATCTGTGCTATATTTAGGATCTAACACACCGTCAAAACCAAGTACGTGGGCAACGTAAGGAGTGTTAGAGCCTTCAATATGAAGAAAAGAACCCGATTGATCAGAGTTAGGTGGCCCTACGTAGTAATCCCTGATTAACTCGCCGTCTTCGTATATTTTAACATGTTTAGAATTGCCTACCATACGACGAATTACAGTTTCGCGACTTGCGCTAGGCACGGGGCCTTTTATGCGTATCTGGCTTATTGTTTCGTTGAGTAATAAGTTAATGGCTGCTTGACTGGCATTGTACTCTTTATTTAATATCCAGGATCCATCTTTTTTTTCTAAAACGATAGTCTTCCCTTCGCGATCTTTAATGGTTATAAGATCTATTTTTCTTACGTCATTTACAGCAAAATTACTTGCGTCGCGTAGATGAGCTTCGCCATTTCTGCTTCCAACCAGATAGTACGCCCCAACAGCGGCTAACAGAAGTATGATGATCCAAACGTAATTCTTCATATAATGGTTCAAAGTAACAGCGGAATGAAGCATAAATGCAAAGCTTTTTGGTCAAAGTGCTGAATCAAGTTAAAAGTGGTTGTGTACGAATGTGTGAAATAACAAAATTATGATTAACCTAAAATTTAAATTGTGGATCACCTGAACAGGTCTCTCAAAGAAAGGTAAAATGACTTTTTGTATTTTTCATCTCTATGGTGGTGAGCTATGCTGTTCATAAAATCCGCAAAAAAGGATAGAACGAATAAAATATAGTGTAATATCTTTGAAATGTTGAAAACAGGTATATTTAACCTACAAACCTATGTGCAAAAAAATCAGGCCAACATCATTGTTCTGGCTGATAAGCATACCATGGATTACTGCTATCCTCTTCTTTTGGAGGAAGTTTCCTATTTTATTGTTCCATACGGTGAAGGGTATAAAAATCTTGACAGCTGTGAGTTTATATGGAAAAAACTTACGGAGTTTGGCGCAACAAGAGAAACGATTTTACTATGTCTTGGAGGCGGGGTGGTTTGTGATATGGGGGCTTTTGCTGCAGGTTGTTTTCAGCGAGGTATAAAAACGGTACTTGTTCCTACTACCTTGTTGGCAATGGTAGATGCATCAATAGGTGGCAAAAATGGAGTCAATTTTATGGGTTATAAAAACTACATTGGTTCGTTTTGTGAAGCGGAAGAAATATTCATTTGCGATATATTCCTAGAAACTTTGCCTTACAAAGAAAAGGTAAATGGATACGTTGAAATGCTTAAACACGGCCTTATTGCTGATCGGTCACATTACGATAAGGTAAAAATGCTCTTTTTACAAGAGAACCAAAATCTAGATGATCAACTCATACTTGATTCTATTGCTATTAAGAAAAATCATGTGGATCAAGATTTTAGAGATCAAGGGATACGTAAACGACTCAATTATGGGCATACGATAGGTCATGCAATTGAGTCACTTAGCCTTAATATAAATGACGAAAACGAATCGCTTTCTCATGGTGTTTCGGTAGCTTTGGGTATGATTGTGGAAGGTTATATCAGTACCAAGATGGCAGGTTTAAGCAAAGATGAATTGCATGAATTAACCATTGTATTACAACGAGTAGTAAGTGGGGTAAGTGATGACATTCCTACATACGATGAACTAAAGCCTTACTTAGTTAAAGATAAAAAAAATACAGAACAAGGAATAAACTGCTCCTTAATAACAAGCATTGGTAGAGGCCTACATGATCAGTATGTAGAGGTTTCGCTCATCAAAGAAGGACTTGATTTTTTAGCCAATCTTAAATGATTAGACTTTCACATCCTTCGGCTATTGTAAAAGGAGAGGTAAAATTGCCTAGTTCAAAAAGTATAAGTAATAGGTTGCTCGTATTACAAAAACTATATGAGCCGAGTATGTTTTTAGATAATCTTTCGGAGGCAAATGATACGCAATTATTGGCCCGTATTTTATCAGATGAATGTAGTCTGATGGATGTTGAAGATGCAGGAACTGCACTGCGATTTTTATTAGCATATACTTCGGTAACACCAGGCGAATGGATTATTAAAGGGACTGAAAGGCTACATCAAAGACCTATTGCAGAATTAGTAGACGCTTTAAGGCTTTTTGGTGCAGATATAGAATACTTAGAAAATGAGGGTTGCGCTCCTCTAAAGGTTAATGGAAAAAAGCTTTTAGCAAGCACTTCTTTAATAGATGTAACTAATGTAAAAAGCAGTCAATTTGTATCTGCCCTCTTACTCATAGCTCCACTTATAGAGGGCGATTTTAACTTAAAAGTAGATACTAAAATGTCTTCCTATTCATACGTGCATCTTACCATATCATGCTTACGAAGAATGGGTTTTACCGTATTTATAAAAGGTCAATACCTGAGCGTAAGTAAGCAACAAAGATTTGATGGGGAGTACTTTCAGATAGAACCAGATTGGACCTCTTTTTACTATTGGTTGAGTATCGCTCACCTTGCCAAAGAAGTAGATCTATTTTTTCCGGGTTTAAGATTGGAAAATATGTCAAGAGAGCGCACAAAACTTTACGATGTAGGCAATAAGGCCATGTTTTTTGAAGAAATAAATGGCGGTATTCACATCACTAAAAAGGAAAAAGGTTTCATCGAAATAGTATCTGACTTAAATTACACGCAATTTCCCGATTCGGCTATGACTTTTGCCATGTTAATACCTGCCGTTGGTAAAAAACATGCCAATCTAAGAGGTCTAGATAGCTTAAAATACAAAGAGTGTGATCGCGAAGAAGCACTTAAGAACCACTTATCTAAAATAGGTGTACAGTTAACTACAGATGAAGAGTTTTGGAGGTTAGACGCTACTGAATATAATCTTAGGCCAGAAACCTACTTTGAAACCTATGACGACCATAGAATGGCTATGTGCGTGGCCCCATTGGCTTTGCTGCAGCCCATAATAATGGAGGATAGCGAGGTTGTTAAAAAATCTTACCCTCATTTTTGGGAAGATTTAAAGCGGGTTGGCTTTGTATTAGAAGAGGTGACGGATATGTTAGACGCATCTAAAAACTCTAATGTATCTTCGTACCCAATTTGAATACCTTAGGAAAAAATATTAGGCTTACAAGCTATGGCGAGTCACACGGGGAGGTGATAGGAGCAGTATTAGACGGTTTTCCTGCTGGCTTTACTGTAGACAAAAGCTTCATACAATATCAATTAGATAGAAGAAAGCCAGGTCAAAGTAGTATATCAACTCCACGAACCGAAAATGATGAAGTGATTATCAATAGCGGTGTTTTCGAAGGTAAAACCACCGGAGCGCCTATTCATTTTCAGATTAAGAATACAAATCAAAACCCTAAGGATTACATGCATCTAAAAGATGTTTACCGACCGAGTCATGCAGACTATACTTATGAAGCTAGGTATGGTGTAAGAGATTATCGAGGAGGAGGACGCAGCAGTGCTAGAGTTACTTCGGGCTGGGTGGCTGCAGGATCTTTAGTGCAAGATTTATTGGCTAAAGAGAAAGGGATTTGCGTTGGAGCATATGTAAAACAAATCGGTACCATTAAGCTAATAAATGAGCCTTTGTATTACAGCCCAGATATAGTAGAATCCAATATGGTGCGCTGTCCTGACACCAAAGTAGCCATAGAAATGATTGACGCCATTCAGCAGGCTAAAGCGGATAAAGATAGTCTTGGTGGTGTAATAGAATGTGTGATTAAAGGAGTGCCAGCAGGACTAGGTAATCCGGTGTTTGATAAATTAAGTTCAGCCTTAGCTCATGCCATGATGAGCATTAATGCGGTTAAGGGTTTTGAAATAGGAGGTGGGTTTGAAATGAGTAGTATGCGAGGATCAGAAGTAAACGATGCTTTTTATATTGAAAATGGAAAACCGATTACGGACACCAATAATTCAGGTGGCATTCAAGGTGGTATAAGCAATGGAATGAACATTGTATTTAGAGTGGCATTTAAACCAACGGCTACCATTGGCGTGGCACAACAAACCATCACAAATTCAGGAGAGGAAATAAGCCTAGAAGCAACAGGACGTCATGATCCTTGTGTGGTGCCCAGAGCAGTTCCAATTATAGAGACATTAGCGGCTCTTGTGCTTGGTGATTTTCTCTTATAAAGTGAGCAATTTTCAAGAAATGTTTTGCTTGTTTTGACGTTCCTAAAACAGTGCCCCAGGGGACACTGGTTTTTAGTGTCTTAATGCTTCAACTTCATCGGTTTAAATATATTCCATTCCTTTTTAGCATTAACATTGCACTCTGAATGCAAAAAGCGATTATTCTTCTCCTTGGGGCGTACCTTAATTTTATTAACCTGGTTTCTAAAAGGATAGGAGGGAGGCATGCTTTTTTATTGTTTTGCTACCCATTCCCAGTCAAGTTAAAACCATCTCAAGCTAAGTTTTTAGAAACAAGTAAACAGTCTTTTATTCAGTTTGAAGGAAAGAAAATCGCCTGTTTTTCGTGGGGAAGTGGACCGCAAACAATCTTGTGTTTACATGGTTGGCAGAGTCAAAGTTATCGTTGGAAAAAGTTTGTGGAAGCTTTTGACAAAGAAAAATATACCGTTATTGCCATTGATGCGCCAGCACATGGTAAATCGGAAGGTCAAATATTCAACGTGCCTATTTATGCGAGACTGATAGAATTGTTATTAGAAACCTATTCGGTCACCTATATACTTGCTCATAGTTTGGGTGCCTTCGCCACCATGTGTCTCTTTTATGAGAAACCAGAATTGGCAGTAAAGAAGGTAGCGCTTCTGGGCACACCTGGTGAAGCGACTGAGTTTGTTGATGAGTATGCGCGTGTGCTGAAAACATTGCTGCGTGTTAAGGCGAATTTGAAATCCTATTTTGCAGAATACGCAGGATTAGACCCAAGTTATTACTCTACCATACGATTTGCCCCTTCTCAAACTTCACAGGCACTCATTATACATGATACTGGAGATAAAGAAGCGCCATATGCACATGCGGTTCGAGTGAATCAATTATGGCCAAATAGTGAACTAATTACTACGAATGGTTTAGGTCATAAACTGCGCGATATTAGCGTGGTCAATGATGTAGTTCGTTTTTTGGATTAGCAAGTCTTAGCAGATTATAAAATATTCTATTTTAGATAGAACGTTGATTGGATGATAGTTTAGCTGTGCGCTAACTAGATAAAAAATGTATATACTCAGGCGAGTTACATTTTCCCATTTATCTGTTTATTGAAAAAAAATACGTTGATTTGACCCTATGAAAAAGATAGCCTTGCATTGGCAGGTAATTATTGCGCTCATAATTGGGATCATATATTCTGTAATAGCAGTTCAACAAGGTTGGGTACAATTTACCGCAGACTATATTGCTCCATTTGGCACCATATTTATAAATGTACTTAAGCTAATAGCGGTTCCGATGGTACTCTTTTCCATTATTTCAGGAATCAGCAGCTTAAAAAATATCCGACAATTAGGACGTGTAGGGGTAAAAACGTTGAGTATTTATTTAGCAACTACCATCACAGCTATACTCATTGGATTACTATTCGTCAATATAATAAAGCCAGGGAATTTTCCGTCGGATGCATCTAGGCTAGAAAAACGGGTAGAATACGAGCTTTGGAGAAGTGAACATCCAAATGTGCCTCAGCTCGATGATGTACATGAAATAAGTAAGCCAGAAAATGCACAATTAGTAGCATCTGTGCGTAATCGTCTTTCTATCCAAGAAATGGATGAAACAACTGCAGATAAATTAGCCAAAGCGATGGCCGAAAAAAAGAGAGGTCCTCTGGATAAGATAGTTGATATTTTCCCAAGTAACATTTTTGATGCATTGCTATCAGCTAATATGCTTCAAGTAATTTTCTTTTCCATTTTCTTTGGCGTAATTCTAATGCAAATAGGTAAAAAAGATAGGAAGCCTGTGGCTAAACTCGTCAATGGACTTAATGAAGTTTTTATAGGAATGATAAACGCCGTTATCAAGATAATGCCCTTTTTTGTTTTTGCGCTTATGGCAGGTAGTTTGGTCGCTTCCGCAGGTAAAGATTTAGCTAAGTTACAAGAGCAATTGGTGTTCTTAATGAATTATTCTTGGGTGTTAATTGTGGCATTAGTTGCAGTTGCATTTGGCTTGTATCCGTTATTGATCCATCTATTTGCAAAAGGTATGAAGTTTGGCACATTCATTAAAGGAATGAGTGAAGCACAACTTACTGCATTTTCTACCAGTAGCAGTATGGCTACATTGCCAGTAACCATGGATTGTGTACATGATAATTTGAAAGTACCTAAGAGCATTACAAGCTTTGTATTGCCGATAGGAGCAACAGTCAATATGGATGGCACAAGCCTTTATCAAGCAGTCGCTGTTGTAGCACTTGCACAGTTTCATATGATAGATCTAGATTTTACACAACAAATGGTAATAGTACTCACAGCTACTTTGGCAAGTATAGGAGCCGCAGCGGTTCCAAGTGCAGGTTTAGTTCTTATGATTGTGGTACTAGAGAGTGTAGGGCTGAATCCTGCATGGATTGCAATTATTCTTCCGGTAGATAGAATACTGGACATGTGCCGTACCGTTGTAAATGTTACAGGAGATGCTGCTGTAAGCGTAATTATTTCTGAAACAGAAAACATAGAAGAAATACATTAACTCTTTATTTATAATTCAACCAAACTTTAATCATTACTATAAAATGTCTTTGGTAGAGGTAAAAAGTTTGAGATTAGAGTTCTATTTGCATTAATTAAAAAAAAATGAAAAAAATACTTTATCTATTCTTAACCTTAATAATATCACAAACTGTTTCTGCACAATGCGGAACAGATGAATACAATAGACGATTATTGGAAAATAAGCTTCAAAATGGAGAGAGCTTTGCTGATTATATCGAACGTAATCTAGATTTTGAGTTCGAAACATCTATTGATCCAAAAACAAAAAAAGCTACACGAGTGATACCTGTAGTTTTTCATATAGTGCACTCTTACGGTCCTGAAAACATCTCAAAAGCACAAATAGAAGACCAGCTTCGCATCTTGAACGAAGATTTTCAGCGTTTGAATAGTGATAAGTCTAAAACCCGAAGTTTTTTTACAAGCAGAGCTGCGAATATGGACTTAGAGTTCAAGTTAGCACGTATTGCTCCAGATGGCTCTTGTACAGAAGGCATCACAAGAACTTATGATGCTGTGAATACCTTTGAAAATTTTGAGGATAATAATGAAGAAGTAAAGGATGCAGTAAAGCCTTGGGATAGAAACAAATACTTAAATATTTGGGTAGTGACCAAAATTGTAAGCTCCAGTACTACAGGTACAATTTTAGGTTATGCTCAATTTCCTGGTGATAACGCCGCTACGGATGGAGTAGTAATGATTCATGATAGGGTGGGTACCATCGGAACAGCAAATGCTGGAGATGCAGGCAGAACGCTGACGCACGAAATAGGACATTGGTTGGGGTTGTATCATCCCTTTCAAGGTGCATGCAGCAGTCAAAATGATAGAGTAAGCGATACGCCTCCTGTCGCTGCGCCTTCATATGGTTGTACGGCAATTAGCAATCCAAATACGTGTTCAAACGATAATCCAAACGAAATAGATAACGTTGAAAATTTTATGGATTACGCTAATGGAGCTTGCATGAATATGTTTTCGACAGGTCAAAAAACGCGTGTGGATGGCTTTTTAGGCAGTATATCACAGGGTAGAGCTACCAATATATCTTTAGCAACAGCAACTGCGACAGGAATTAATACAACACCTAGTTGTGCCCCAATTGCAGATTTTTGGTATGACTCGCCAAGTCAAACAATATGTGCAGGCGGTAGTATTAATTTTAAGGATTTGAGCTATAATGGTACAATAACAGATAGAGTTTGGACATTTGAAGGGGGAACACCGTCGGTTTCTACTTTTACCGATCCTAATGTAGTTTACAATACGCCAGGGGTATATAAAGTAGAGCTAGAAGCCAGTAATTCATTTGGCTCTAATAAAGTAACAAAAGCTCTTTTTATAAATGTACTTCCCGCAATAGCAGGGAATAAGGCACCCTATGGTCAAGATTTTTCTGCGGTGACGTCAACCAGCAATTGGAGTCTGCAAACAGATTATAATAGTTATGGATGGAAACGGAATACACAAAGAGGGTATAGTGGTAGTGAGTGTTTAGAAATGAGAACGGACGCTAATGGTCCTGCTTCTCAGCGATTTTCAGCTATTATGCCTCCAGTCGATATGACCACGCATACAGGACCAGTTTCACTGCATTATAAGTGGGCTTACGCAAGAAGAGATAATATCACTTCAGAAGTACTTCAAATTTGGACATCCACTGATTGTGGCTTGACTTGGAGAAATCTTAAGGTGGTAAATGGAGATAACTTGGCTACATCTGCTATTTCTCCCAATTGGGTTCCAACCAATGCTTCAGACTGGGGTGCAACTGAATTAGATTTGTCTGATTTTGCAAGTACCGATAATCTAATTCTTAAGTTTGATGTAATTAGCAAGTCTGGGAATTCTGTGTTTTTTGATGATATTAACATAGGTTCTTATGCACTGTCTGTTCCCAGTTACCAAAACGACCTTAATTTCGCCTTAATACCTAATCCTGCGCAAAATTCTATTTATATAAAAATGATGGCAAATGCAAATGATGCAGTGGTTTCTATTGTAGATATCACAGGTAGATTACTTTTGCAGCAAAATTTAGATCCAAGCAGCCCTTACATAAATACAACTGATCTTACCAACGGTGTATATGCAGTTCGTGTTAATGCCGACGGTAAAATATGGTCTAAGAAATTGATAATCAGCAAATAATGTCAAAAAACCTAGTTATAGTAGAGTCCCCCGCCAAAGCCAAAACCATAGAAAAATATTTAGGCAAAGATTTTACAGTTAAATCTAGTTTCGGTCATATACGTGACCTAGCTAAAGGTGATGGAGCTATAGATATAGAAAAAGGCTATTTGCCAAATTATATTATATCTCCAGATAAAAAGAAAATAGTAGCCGAGCTAAAAAAATTAGCAAAGGAGTCTGATATGGTGTGGTTAGCATCGGACGAGGACCGCGAGGGAGAAGCTATTTCTTGGCACTTGTCAGAAGTGCTAAATTTAAAGGCAAGTAATACCAAACGTATTGTATTTCATGAGATTACCAAAACGGCTATTTTAAATGCGATTGATAATCCTCGAATGATTGATGAAAATCTAGTCAATGCGCAACAAGCTCGTAGGGTTTTAGATAGATTAGTTGGGTTTCAGTTGTCTCCTGTGTTGTGGCGTAAAGTGAAGCCAAGTTTGAGCGCAGGAAGAGTACAAAGTGTGGCGGTTAGACTGATTGTCGAACGAGAAAAAGAAATTTCAGTATTTACATCGTCTTCTGCTTTTAAAATACAAGGTGATTTTTTAGCATCTAAGAAAAATATTAGGGCAGAACTGAGTAAAAGACCAGAAACGTTTGAGGAGGCTAATGCATTCTTAACCTCCTGCCAAGGAGCTACCTTTAAAGTAGGAGATGTTAAGGTACAGCCAGGTAAACGCACCCCCGCCGCGCCATTCACTACGTCAACTTTGCAGCAAGAAGCGAGTAGAAAGTTAGGTTTTAACGTGTCAAAAACAATGTTGCTAGCACAGCGATTGTATGAAAACGGTCACATAACCTACATGAGAACAGATTCTGTAAATTTATCAGAATTTGCTTTGGCAAGTGCTAAAGATACTATTACTAAAGACTACGGTTCGGAATATAGCCATACCCGTAAATATGCTACTAAAAATGCCAGCGCTCAAGAAGCACACGAGGCAATAAGACCGACGGATTTTGATGTAAGTGATGCTGGAGACGACGACGGTCAACATCGCTTGTACCAGCTGATATGGAAACGTTCTATCGCTTCACAAATGACAGATGCGCAATTAGAGCGTACCACCATTGATATTGAAAATAATAAAAATGCTGACGTCTTTAAAGCCAAAGGTGAGGTAATCAAATTTGACGGTTTCTTGAAAGTTTATTTGGAAGGAACAGATGATGAAGACGATGATGAGCAAAGTGGATTGCTACCTAAGGTAACTGTCGGAGAAATTCTCCCAGTAGAAGAAATTACGGCTACACAGCGATACACAAGACCCGCACCACGTTATACGGAAGCAAGTTTGGTTAAAAGACTAGAAGAGCTAGGAATAGGTAGACCAAGTACGTATGCACCAACTATCAGTACGGTACAAAAACGAGGTTATGTGGTAAAGGATGATATCGAAGGCAAAACAAGAAAGTATGAATTATTGTCGCTTAAGAATGATGTAATCAAGGTAGAAACATTTTCTGAAAATTATGGTGCAGACAAGAATAAGATGCATCCAAGTGATATTGGGAAAGTAGTAACCGAGTTTCTAGTAGAGCATTTTGCAGATATTATGGATTACGGTTTTACCGCGTCCGTAGAAAAGGAATTTGATGAAATAGCCAATGGTGTCGTGAATTGGTCAAAAATGATCGATGATTTTTATAAGCCTTTTAGTAAGGAAGTAGAGAAAACCATGGAAACTGCCGAAAGAGCGACAGGTGAAAGAGCCTTAGGAGTTGATCCTAAATCAGGTAAACCTATCATAGCGCGTATAGGTAGATTTGGACCTATGGTTCAAATTGGCGAACAGGATGATGAAGAAAAGCCGCAATTTGCTAGCTTGAGCAAGGGGCAAAATATAGATAGTATAACGCTGGATGAAGCGCTTGATTTATTCAAAATGCCAAGAGTTTTAGGAGATTTTGAAGAAAAAGTGGTAAAAGCAAATATTGGGCGATTTGGTCCTTATGTTCAGCATCTTAAAATGTTCGTTTCTATTCCAAAAGAAGATGATGTAATGGAAATAAACTTAGACAGGGCTATTGAGTTAATCCTTGCTAAAAGAGAATCAGACGCTAATAAACTAATCAAAATCTTTGAAGAAGATGCCAACGTCCAGATACTAAATGGAAGATGGGGCCCTTATATCAAATCAGGAAAAGAAAATTTTAAACTTCCCAAAGATTTGGAAGATCCTGCAAAACTTACCTTTGAAGAGGTTACACATATTATGGCTAATCAGCCAGCTAAAGGACGAAAACCGCCTGCTAAGAAAAAATAGAAGCATCGCAAGTAGCTGGTATTAAATATTTTTAATTTAAACCGATGCTTTGAGCGGCCGTTTAAGGTATTTTAAATAAACCCGTACACTATACTTTACACTCTTAGTAGTGGTCCTATTTTGCTTTTGCTTTGGTTATTTATCTTTGATTTGCGATTAAGATGATGAACGAGAAAGAATTTCAATCCATGCTGTATTTACTAGACGACTCTGATGAGCGTGTAGTAGAACACATAGAAAATCAAATAACACTGATGGGTATGGATGCGCTTCCTCTCTTAGAAAAATATTGGTCTGATGAACCAAACGTAATCGTGCAAGAACGAATGGTGTTGCTTATTAAAAAGATAAATCAGCAATCATTGTTACAAAGCTTGCGTATTTGGGAAGCTACCGAAACCCAAGATTTACTCGAAGGCGTTCTCATTATTGATCAAATTGCAAATCCAAATCTGGACAGACAATTAATAGAAAATCAAATTGATAAAATTAAACTGGATGCTTGGTTAGAACTTAATTATGATCTCACTTCATTTGAAAAGGTTAAAATATTAAATCAAATATTTTTCGATGTTCACGGCTTTAGCGGAGATACGGAAAGCTACCATAGTAGTAAAAATTCGTTTATATCATCTGTTTTAGAGCGTAAAAAAGGCAATCCTATTTCTTTGTCAGTACTATATATAATAGTGGCGCAACGGCTTAATATTCCTATATATGGGGTTAATCTTCCTCAGCATTTTATTTTGGGATATGTAAATGAATTCGATTGGATGCCTTTGTTAAAGTTTAATGACGCTTCATCATTGTTGGACGGCTCAGGCAGTGAAATTATGTTTTATATAAATCCATTTAATAAAGGCATTATTTTCAATAAGGATAATATCATTCAGTTTTTGCAACAACTCAAAATTGAGCCCAACGGGGAATACTTTAAAACATGCAGTAATAAGGATATCTTGCTGCGTATCTTAAGGAACTTAGAAACTTCCTATGCTGCTGAAAATAATACGAGCAAATTAGAATTGGTATCTCAGCTCGTTGCTATTTTATTTAGTAATAAAGAAGCCTAACGCATCAAAAAAAATTATAAAATGAGATAAAACAATAAAGGCTCTACCATCGTAGAGCCTTTATATTATATGGACTGAGTAGCAGGCGTTATGCCAAAACTACCACTTTGTTGTTTAGTATTTCTACTATCCCACCGGTTACATCAAATGTTTGCTCGCCAGCGGTAGTACGAACCACTACTTTTCCTTTATCCAAACTGGATATAAGTGGAGCGTGATTAGCCAGTGCTTCAAAGGAGCCCCCACTGCCGGGCAATTTCACCGAAACCGCCTCGCCAGAGAATAGCACCTTGTCTGGTGTTATTACTTCTACGATCATTATTCAGCGTCTTTTAGAAGTTTCTCTCCTTTTTCGATAGCCTCTTCGATGCCACCTACTAAGTTAAATGCAGCCTCTGGATATTGATCCACTGCTCCATCCATGATCATATTAAATCCTTTGATGGTATCTTGTATATCAACTAGGCATCCTTTTAATCCTGTAAATTGCTCCGCCACGTGGAAAGGTTGAGATAAGAAACGTTGTACACGTCTAGCTCTAGAAACAACTAGTTTATCTTCTTCACTTAACTCGTCCATACCCAAGATAGCAATGATGTCTTGAAGTTCTTTGTATCTCTGCAATAACTCTTTTACACGTTGAGCAGTGTTATAATGTTCTGCGCCTACTACATCAGGAGTAAGAATTCTAGAAGTAGAATCCAAAGGATCTACCGCAGGATAAATACCCAAAGAAGCTATCTGACGAGAAAGTACTGTCGTAGCGTCCAAGTGAGCAAATGTGGTCGCTGGAGCAGGGTCAGTTAAATCGTCGGCAGGTACATAAACTGCTTGTACGGATGTAATAGAACCTCTGTTTGTAGAAGTAATACGCTCTTGCATTACACCCATTTCTGAAGCAAGTGTTGGCTGATAACCCACCGCTGAAGGCATACGACCTAATAGTGCAGAAACCTCAGATCCTGCTTGTGTAAAT
>ENA-ORCY01000090-ORCY01000090.1-marine-metagenome-genome-assembly--contig:-NODE-90-length-69123-cov-5.053645_pt1 | contig 69123 bp, 67 predicted proteins | sample MGYA00248634_ERZ508507 | MGnify/ENA primary metagenome ERZ508507 (study PRJEB26178, sample SAMN06266269) | marine metagenome | isolation source: Columbia River Estuary | place: USA:Columbia River Estuary... | reverse complement strand
TTGGATCATTTGCAGCGATTGGATCTGCTTGACCATTTAAGGCAGCCGTTGAGATAACTGGAACAGAAAGCCTCTTTGGCGCTCCCCCATCAAATCCGGCCGCAATAACGGTGACTCTTACCTCATCGCCTAGAGCGTCATCGATAACAGTTCCGAAGATAATATTGGCATCAGGGTGAGCGCATTTAGCAACTAACTCTGCCGCCTCACTAATTTCAAATAGACCTAAATCTGATCCACCAGCAATTGAGAGAAGAACCCCATGGGCTCCATCAATTGATGCCTCAAGAAGTGGTGAAGAAATTGCAAGTTCAGCTGCTCTAGTAGCTCTCGCCTCACCTCTTGCAGATCCAATTCCCATAAGAGCAGAGCCTGCGCCATCCATAACGCTCTTTACATCAGCAAAGTCAAGATTAATTAAACCTGGCGTTGTAATTAAATCTGTAATCCCTTGAACTCCCGAGAGTAGTACTTGATCTGCTGTCTTAAAAGCCTCAGGCGCTGAGATAGAGCGATCAGAGATTGAAAGGAGGCGATCATTTGGAATAACAATAAGTGTGTCAACTTCTTTTCTTAAGTTTTCAATTCCTTCATCTGCCTGCATCGCGCGGCGCTTGCCTTCAAAACTAAATGGCCGAGTAACCACGCCAACCGTTAGCGCTCCTGCATCTTTAGCAATCTTGGCAATAATTGGCGCGCCACCAGTTCCAGTTCCGCCGCCCTCTCCTGCAGTAACAAAAACCATATCTGAGCCGCGAAGTACCTCTTCAATTTCTTCAGTGTGATCAATCGCTGCTTGCTTACCAATCTCTGGCGCAGCTCCTGCGCCAAGACCACGAGTTAATTTACGACCAATATCTAATTTCACATCAGCATCACTCATCAGAAGAGCTTGCGCATCAGTGTTAATTGCAATGAACTCAACGCCTTTTAACCCCGCATCGATCATGCGATTAACTGCATTAACTCCGCCGCCACCAATACCAACTACTTTGATGACTGCTAAATAATTCTGTGGTGTTGCCACTTTTATTCGCCTCTCTCCAAACCCTAATTCTCAACTTTAGACTTAGAGTTTCTGTTAACTCTGAGCACAAAAGTAGTTGCGCAGCGCTCCTCTGGCAAAGACCGACACGATTAGTTAAGGAAATACTTTTCTATCGAACTGTTGGTTTTAATGGATCAATTAGATTGATTCTGCGAACTTTTTTATTCTCATCTTGCGCCAATAAACGCTCCATTACTTCAACTTTTAGCCCAAGGTCATTAATACTGCCCCAGGAGATTTCGATACTGCGCCCTAAATAGTTGGCTGAGGTGATAAAGCTCGCGTTATCTCTTGCGCTAACTCTCGTTAATTCAAATCCTCTGCCCGCAAGCTCTTGGCTAAATAGCTCTATTAACTCTCTGGCCGCAGCTTTTAATTGGTTATCAATCTCGTCTGTTGACCCAGCCGGCAGAGTTAGCTCTGCGATCTGCTGCCAACTCTTATCTCCCGAGGCGATGGCCTGATCAATAGCCTGCCTAGGAAGATAAAAGTAATCAAGATCTTCGCCCATAAACCCAATACTTGCGCTCTGAGGGCTTGAAGTGGAGGTAAGGCGGGCTATAGGTGTTCTAGAAATTATCTTTATAAGTAGTTTGCCATTAATTAAATTGCGGTCTAACTCAACATTTTCGACCCAAGCAAATTGACGGAGTCGATTGGCAATTTCTCGACGATCAACCCTTGCTATCTGATCGCCTAGTTGGACTACTGCAGGTGGTTGTGAGAGTCGATCCTTAACTTGTGTTGCAATTGACTTATCTTTTATATCAACTTTAATTTCTTTTACTACAAAGACATGGCTAAAGCCCAAAAGATAGGCAAGCCCTCCAATAAGCAATACTGATAAAAGAAGAATTAATCTTGGATGCAATCTCATGCAATTAGGATTCGATTGCCTCAAGAATTAACTTACCTAAAGAGCTGACATCTCCAGCTCCTAGGGTAAGAATTAAGTCCCCACTCTTTGCCATCTTTGCAACAGATTCAACCACCTCTGGCATTGAAGGTTGATAGCTATGGTTTTGACTCTCCATATCTTTTGAGATTAGCAGTGAACTAACCCCTGGAATCTCTTTTTCGCTTGCTGGGTAGATTTCAAGCAAGTATGTGTAATCAGATGCGGAGAGCGCCTTGGCAAACTCACTGGCAAACACTTGCGTTCTTGAGTAACGATGGGGCTGAAAAACCGTCAGTACTCGCCCACTTTGAGCATAAATTCTTGCGCTCTCAAGGGTTGCTTTGATTTCTGTTGGATGATGGCCATAGTCATCAATAACTGTGATTCCTCTAGAAATTCCCTTGATTTCAAAGCGCCTTCTTGCTCCGCTAAATAGCGCTAATCCCTTGATTAGATCATTTGCATTTGCTCCAAGTTCAAGTCCTGCAAGGAGGGCTGCTGAGGCATTTAGAAGATTATGTCGGCCAGTAATGGCAAGTTCTAGTTGCCCTAAGACCCGACCTTTATAACTAACTCTTGCCTCGGCGCTCTTTGGCTGAAGATAAATTCGATCCAGACGTAGATCTGCATCACTATCAATCCCGTAGGTGGTGATAGAAATTGAAGCACCTCTCTTCTTGACTCTCGCCATTAAACGAAGTGCTCCAGGATCATCAATGCATAGGACTAAAAAGCCATCTGGCCTGATAGTGGCAACAAAGTCGTCAAAGATCTGATCAATTTGAGCAAGGGTTGCAAAGTTATCGACATGATCTAACTCAATGTTGGTAACTATTGCGCCTAATGGTTTGTAGGCGGTAAAGGAGCCATCTGATTCATCAGCCTCAACGATAAAAGTATTGCCAGAGCCTTGATGCGCATTTGTGCCAGAGTTACTAACTGTTGCTCCAATTGCAAAAGATGGATCAAGGCCAGAATGCTGCAGCGCAACTGTCAACATCGATGTCGTTGTAGTTTTCCCATGAGTTCCAGCAACAGCTACAGAGCGAGTGCCTATCATTAGCTCTGCAAGGGCAGCAGCTCGCTCTAGGATTGGAATGCCTTGATTTTGCGCTGCTTCAAGCTCGGGATTATTTGCAGGGATAGCACTTGATTTAATAACTAAATCTGCATTATCTAAATTCTCATTGCTATGCCCAATATGAATCGTTGCCCCAAGGCTTCTCAAGCCATTTAGAGTTGAAGAATCATGTAAATCAGAGCCTGATACTTGAGCGCCGCGCGAGGCCATGATTCTTGCTATGCCACTCATCCCAGAGCCACCAATTCCAACAAAGTGGACTCTAGCTTTGCTCCAATCGCGAATTATTTGATCGCTCACTTGGCCCACTTTCCTAGCAATAAATCTTGAGCCAGCTCTGCAATTCTGATCGCAGCCTTGGCGTTACTGCCTATTGATTTAGCCTGATACTTTCCAGCATTACTTAAGGCAGTTGCAAGATTCTTCTCGAGCCACTCTGCTGAAAAATCATCATTTGAAACCATCAGCGCTGATCCTTGAGCCACCAAAGCTGCAGCGTTATCAAATTGTTCCCCATTGCCATGAGGCAGTGGAATAAGTATTGAGTACTTGCCAAGGGAGGATAGCTCAGAGCAGGTGACTGCGCCGGAACGAGTAATTAGTAAATCAGCGCTGCCATATATTGAAGCCATATCATGAAAGTAAGGTTGAGGCAGATAATTAACTGAGGCCTTAGGTAGTTCATTATTTATTCCTAGAGCATGAATGATTTGAACTTGTTGGTATTTACCTTGATATTTCTGTAGGAAATCTGCAATTACTGCATTGATATGAGTTGAGCCAAGGGAGCCACCAAATATGGCAACTACAGGGCGATTGGCATCAAATCCCCAGCTCTGACAGTTGAGTTGCTTGAAACTTGTTTTGTTGGGTAGCTCTGCAAGACTATTTAGTGATTGACGAATGGGCATTCCAGTTAAAACTGAGCCTGACCATTGTTGTGCTACTTCTTCGAAGTTAACCGCAGTAACTTTAGCGAGCCGCCTTCCTACCCGATTGGCTAGCCCTGGCTTGGCATTTGCCTCGTGAATCAAAATTGGAACCTTTAGGTTAAAAGCAGCAAGGTATGCCGGAGTTGAGACATATCCTCCAAAGCCAATTAATAAATCTGCACCCTTAATAATGGATCTCGCCTTAAATATCGCCTTCACTAATAGAAAGGGAAAGAGGATGATTCTTAGAGAGATTTTTCTTGGAAATGAAGCTTTTGGAATGTAATGAATTCGATAACCTCTTTTGGGAATCAAAAACGATTCTAGGCCACCTAAAACACCGATAAATTCGCAAGAAACTTTTGGGTCTTTTAATAACAAAGCTTCAGCAACAGCTAAAGCGGGTTCAATATGTCCGGCTGTTCCCCCACCTGCAAAGACCACACGATGTGCCATGGGCTTTATCCTCTCGCAGTTCTTGCCGCCTTACGCTGGCGAATCTCTGAAGCAATCTGAGGGTCGCGTCGCAGAACGCCAAGTACATAGCCAAGAGCAATGAAAGTGGCAATAAGAGAGGAACCACCATAGGAAATCAGGGGCAGCGTTACTCCAACTACGGGAATTAAGCTAATTACCGTTCCGATATTTAATAGCACCTGAACTGATATCCAACATCCAATTCCAGCACAGACATAGCGATCAAAGGAGTTCTGGGCATTGATCGCGACTTTAAATATTCCCAGAATCAAAATTCCAAACAGACCAAGAGTTGCTAGCGTTCCAAGCAAACCAAGCTCTTCCCCAATGACAGCAAAAATGAAGTCGGTGTGAACCTCAGGAAGACTTCCCCACTTCTGCTTACTACTACCAAGACCAGTTCCTACCGCCCCTCCCGAGGCAAGTCCCATAATGCTATGCGCTTGTTGCCAACCAACGCCTTGATAATTCTCTTCTGCAAAGGGATCAAAAAAGGCAGAAAATCTATTCATACGATTGGCGTTTGGCAGAATTAAAGCTGCGAATAACAACCCAGCGCCCACTGCTAATAGTCCAAAAACTTTGAATGCTAAGCCTGAGATAAAGAGAATTCCTGCAACAATCCCAGTAACAAGCACGGCAGTTCCTAAATCCTTACCCAAAAGAATCAAGGCCATAATGAGCATAAAGCCAGGGACAATCAGGGTCGCTGGATTACTTGCAATCCCCTGGCTTGCTCTCTCATCATGGATACGAAGCCTTAACGCGCACCATAGGATTAAACCTAGTTTGGCAAACTCACTAGGCTGCAAGGTAAAGCTTCCAAAACCAATCCAGTTGGTATTTCCTCCAACGGTCTTTCCAATTCCGCCAATCTGAGGAAGGACTAAAAGTGCGCAGGAAACAAGTAAAGAAACTTGCGCTATAGGCTTCCAAAGTTCATAACGAAGTTTCATCGCTACCCATGCAAGTCCAGCTGCCAAAATAAGAAATAGGGCCTGGCGAAGTACGAAGCTAAAAGAGTTACCAGACTCTCTTAAGGATTTAACCGATGAAGCACTGAGCACCATCACTAATCCGAGTGAAGATAAGGCAACAACTGAGCCTAAAATCAGGTAATAAGCAGATGCAGGAGTTGCAAATAACGGCTTTGATTTATTCATTAAATGCCTGCTTAGCTGCCGCAGTAAAACTCTCGCCACGATCGGCATAGTTTTTAAATTGATCCATCGATGCACACGCTGGAGCTAGGAGTACTACATCCCCACTAACAGCAATTTCCTTGACAATACTCATAACGCTGCGCATCACATCCATTCCTTTTAGGTTTAAATCAGTTGTATAGATAGCAAGATTTGGGGCTTGCTTTAATAGCGCTTCTTTAATGATTGGCGCATCACTTCCTATCAATATTGCAGCCTTGATTCTGTTCTTGCACCTTTGAGCTAGTTCATCCATAGCCGCTCCCTTTGCAAGGCCCCCCGCTATCCAAATTGATTCCATTTGAGAATAAAGAGCAGCAATGGCGGCATGAGGATTAGTTGCTTTTGAGTCATTAATGAAAGTAATTCCGCCGCTTTTATGTACCACTTCTAATCGGTGATGATCTAGTTTAAAGTTTCGCAAAGCATTAGCTATCGCATCAGATTTCGCTCCAACACTTCTGGCCAGTGTTGCAGCAGCCATTGCATTTGAAACATTATGGCCCACAGAGGGAGTTACATCGCTTATTTCAAAGAGTGCTTCGGCATCATCTTTGATAAAGGCGCGATCAACAATTAAGTTTTCAACAAGCCCAATCTCGCCCTTACTTGGAACTTGAAGTGAAATCCAGGTGATTGGCTTTGAGAGAGTTTTGCCGTTCTTTGCTAAGTGTTGATCATCTTTATTGAGGATAACTAAGTCAGCAAGTTGAGAGATTTTCAACTTTGCAGCTAGATATTTCTCAAAACTTTGATGCCAATCAATATGGTCTTCTGCAATATTGAGAATGGCTCCCGCTTCAAAGTGAGCCAAATTGCTCCACTCCAATTGAAATGATGAGAGTTCAAGGGCCAAAATATCGGCTCTTGAGTTAACTACAGCTTCAATTGCGGTATATCCCAAATTTCCGCAAGCTTTTGCGTTAATTCCAGATTCAATCAGCATCGATTCCAGCATTTGAACTGTCGTTGTTTTGCCGTTGGTGCCGGTTAGCGCTATCCAGCGCTGATTGGGGCAGATCTGCTGCTTTACCTTCCAAGCAAGATCAATCTCGCTAATCATTTCAATTCCCGCTTCTCGCACTAGCGAGATTAAGGGATGATCAACTCTCCAGCCGGGTGAGACAATCGCAAGGCCAACTCCTACTAGATCTTCCTTTTCTAAGGTGTGCTTTATTCCATCACCTTGAACTTTCTCGTCAACTGAAATTACCGTTGCGCCATTTGATTTCAAATAATCAAGAGTTGGTGCCCCAGTAACGCCCGCGCCAAAGAGAATGCACTTTGCACCTTTTAGAGAATCAATGAAGTTCTGACTCACGCAACCACCCATTGCGCATAGAAGAGTCCAAGGCCAGCGGCTACACAGAGACCAGCAATAATCCAGAAGCGGATAACAATTGTGACCTCGCCCCAGCCAAGCAATTCAAAGTGATGTTGTAGCGGAGCCATCTTAAATACTCTCTTGCCACCGCTAATTTTAAAGTAAGTAGTTTGAATAATTACTGAGAGAGTAATAATCACAAATAGGCCGCCAATAGGAATAAGGAGCAGTTCTGTCCGCAGCGTCATTGCAAGGCCAGCTAGTGCTCCGCCGAGAGCTAGGGAGCCGGTGTCCCCCATAAAAATTCTTGCAGGAGATGCGTTCCACCATAGAAATCCTGCACAAGAGCCAGCAAGGGCTGCAGCAAGTACTGCAAGATCTAATGGATCGCGAACGTTATAACAATTTCCACTACTTACTGTTTCGCAGCGTTGTCCAAACTCCCAAACCCCAATTAGAACGAAGGCAAGAAATGACATCACTGCGGCTCCTGTGGCTAAACCATCTAAGCCATCAGTTAAATTCACACCATTACTTGCGCCAAGCACCATCAAGATTGCCAGAAGAATTAGAAGCACAATTCCGAGCTTTATCGAAGTATCTCTTACTGTTGATAGATATTGCGACATGGGAGTAAGCCCAAGATTGTCTGGGAATCTGGTGGCTAAATACCCAAATGCTCCAGCAACAATGCCTTGGGTCAGTAGTTTCTCTCTTGCTTTAAGTCCCAGAGAGCGCTGTTTTACAACCTTTAGCCAATCATCAAGATAACCGATTAAGCCAAGGCTAACTACGAGTCCAATTACCAATACGGCCGAGGTTGTTAAAGCTGCTCCAGTAAATAGATGTGAAAGCAAGTAACCAGCAATTGCTGCCAGAATCAGAATTACGCCACCCATTGTTGGCGTTCCACGCTTTGTGTGATGAGTCTTTGGGCCATCATCTCTGATCTGTTGACCATATCCTTTGCGCGACAAGAACTTTATAAATACAGGCGTTAGAAGGAAGCTAATTAGAAAGGCAGTAGCCCCGGAAATTAAAATACCTCTCATATGCTCTCTCCCTCTCCCTCACTCATTACTCTTGCCTTAATTGCACTTGCTAATTCATCAAGGCCCTCAGCTCTTGATGCTTTTACAAGAATTACATCCCCTGGATTAAACTCTTGAAAGATTTCTAAGGATTCTTGCCAGGAAGAAAGACTTCTTGCGCTGGTTATCGAAGCCTCAATTTTGCTCAAGTAGGCTTTACTCTTAATTGCTACCAAGTAATCAATCCCTAAATCCTGAACTTTCTTTCCAATTTCTTCATGCATCTGATCCGAATTATCTCCTAGCTCATGCATTATTCCTAGGAATGCCCAAGAGCGTCCACCTTTTTCTTGTGTAAGCAGAGCGAGCACATTAAGTGCTGCCTCCATACTTTCCGGATTTGCATTGTATGAATCATTGATCAGAGTTAAGCCATTTGCCTCACTTAGCTCCATGCGCCACTTGCTTAGTGATTGGTGATTGGAAAGAGCAGATGCAATGCGAGATACGCCGATATTCAAAGCGTTAGCAATTGCCGCTGCAGCAAGAGCATTGGATATTTGATGTAAACCAAGAATTTGCAGCCCCACCGCCTGGCGCTCATTGCCAATTACTAAATCAAAATGAGCGTAGCCCCCTCTGGCTTCAATATCTGCAGCACGAATATCGCACTTTGGGCTATCTCCAAAGGTAACTCTCTTTACCCCTTGGGCGCTCTCCATCTTGGGAGTGAAGGAGTCATAGCTTCCCAAAACTGCAACAGCGCCACTTTTTAGACCAGCTATTAGCTCACCTTTAGTTTTGGCAATCATCTCCTGTGAGCCAAATTGGCCAATATGAGCATTGCCCACCTTCAATACTGCGCCAACATCAGGATTTGCAATAGCAGTAAGGGAGGCAATATCTCCACTATTTCGAGCTCCCATTTCTAATATGCAGTATTTGCTCTTCGTTGTGCAACGAAGAAGGGTTAAGGGAACTCCAAGTTCATTATTGAAAGAGGCGAGAGAGGCAATAGTTTCTCCTTCGGCCATAAGTATTGAGAGTAATAAATCTTTAGTCGTTGTCTTTCCTTGGCTTCCTGTTATTCCAACAACTTTTAAATCCTTTAATTCTCTTCTAACATAAGTCGCCAACTTAGCTAAGGCATGTAAAACATTGTCTACCAAGATGTGAGGCGATGAAACTGGGCGATTCACAATACTTAGCGATGCCCCTCTGGACATCGCATCAGATATGAACTCATGACCATCAGCACTCTCGCCCTTTAGAGCAAGGAAGATATCACCAGAATTAATCTGCCTTGAATCAAATTGAAATACTGCCCCACTTGTAATCAGAACTTTGCCGTGGGCGCTACCCTGCATAATCTGAGCCATCTGCTCAATGCTCATTTCAATCATAGTTCGCCCTCAATAGACTTTCGCAAAACTTCTTGATCGCTAAAGGCAAGCTTTACTCCCCTTATTTCTTGACCAACTTCATGGCCCTTGCCCAGAATTACTAATATATCTCCGGCTTGAGCTCTCTCAACTCCATATTTAATTGCTGTTTGGCGATCACTTATTACAGCACTTGGAGAAGTTAGCTGCAGAGATCCAAGCATTTCCCTCAAGATTTCCTCAGGATCTTCATCTCTTGGATTATCGCTTGTAAATATGGCGATATCACTGCCAGAGGTTAAAGCCTTTCCCATTAAAGGACGCTTTGATTTATCGCGATTACCACCGCAGCCAAGAATTGCAATTAACTTTGAGTTGGTATTTTTTCTAAGCGTTGCAAGAACTTTCTCAACTGCATCTGGAGTGTGAGCGTAATCAACCAAAGCGAGAAAGTTTTGACCGCAATCAATACTCTCTAAGCGACCCGGAGCTGCCTTAAGAGTTGCTAAAGAGTTACCAATCACAAGCGGATCTACTCCGCTCTCAAAGGCAATTGCTATAGCCATAAGAGCGTTATCTAAGTTGTGCTCGCCAATTAGGTTCAATTCACCTGAGATCAGGATGCCGTCAATACCTCTAATCTCAACCCGATACCCCACAGAGGTGCTTTTAATATCTTGGTAGTACCAACTCGCTTTACTATTGCTTCGAGAGATAGTTTTTGATGGCAGCGAAATCTCACCTGCTAGGCGCACTCCATATGAATCATCAAGATTGATAAAAGAGATATGGCTACGCATGGAATCAAATAGTTTCTTCTTAGCTTGGTAGTAATTTTCCATACTGCCATGAAAATCTAGATGATCCTGTGTCAAGTTAGTAAAAGCGGCTGCAGAGAAGTAGGCACCATCTACTCGATTAAGTGAAAGCGCATGGCTACTTACCTCAACAGCTGCTGCGCGAATCTGTCGTTTTTGCATCGTAGCGAGAATTTCATGAAGTTGATCAGCTTCAGGGGTGGTGTGGGTAGCGCTTAATTGCTCTGTGCCTATTTCGATTCCAAGGGTTCCAATCAGGCCAGCTTTCATCCCAGCAAATTCCCAAATCTGCTTTAATAGAAAAGAAGTTGTCGTCTTTCCATTAGTGCCAGTTATTCCTGCCAGAAATAAAGCTCTACTTGGAGAGTTGTTATGCCAATCTGCCAAATAACCACTTATGCCTCTGGGGTTTTCAACTATCAGGATTGGGAAGTCGCCGAGTGATTTAGAGGCAAGTTCTAAACCCGCGCTATCTGTGAGCAGAGCTATTGCGCCAGAGTTTTTGGCATCTAAAGCAAATTTTGCGCCATGGTGTTTTTCGCCAGGTAAGGCTATGAATAATTCTCCAGGTTTAATTCTCTTAGATGAACTCGAAAGACCAGTTATCTCAAGTGCTTCAAACTCTTCACTGACTTTAGCGCCTAAAAATGAAGCAACATCGCCGAGCTTTTTAATGTTGGCTTCAAAGCGAGGCGTCTCAGCCATTTTCACTCGCTTTATCCCTATTTGCTCCTGATGCTTGAGCTCCACCAGTCATTAATTCAATCTTCGCCTTTAACTCTTTGGCATTATGAGCATAGATAACTGTTGCAGGTGCTGTTGGTTTAATTGCTTTATCTTTCAGCACAAAGCTCATAACTTTTTTAAACACTGGCCCACCTAGATAGCCGCCCCAATGAAGTCCTTTTGGATCTTGGATAGTTACGGACACTACGTACTCAGGCTTATCAGCTGGGGCAAAACCTATAAAGGATGCGGTGTATCCGCTATAGCAACCACATTTAGGGTTATATCTTTGAGCAGTTCCAGTTTTTCCTGCCACTCGGTAGCCTTCAATAGCAGCTGAAGCAGCAGTTCCCCGATTAGTTGCAACGCTCTCCATCATTAATCGCATCTTCTTTGCAGTATCTGGGCTAATAACTCTTACTGACTTTTGCTGACTTGCTGGGGTGTAGCGCCCTGCTCCATCGCTAATTCCTGCAATAACAGTTGGGGTTACACGAAGACCATCATTTGCAATAGTGGCAAATACAGATGTTGCTTGAAGTGCGGTTAGCGAATAACCCTGACCAAATGCCACAGTTGGCGCAGTAGTTCCTGACCAATCTTTAACATCAAGTAATTTTCCAGTTTCCTCGCCAGGAAGTCCTGAGTTAGCTTTCTCTGCGATGCCAAACTTCTTTAAATATGAGTGAAGCGTGTCATTAGAGAGCATCTCCCCCACTTTTATTGCGCCAGTATTACTAGATACGGCAAGTGCGCCGGTGAGAGTTAATTTCTGCGTGGGATGTTTTTCATGATCCCTAAATGTCTTGTTTGAGCGCTTCAATTTCCACGGAATAGTCATAACCGTTTCAGGCGAAATCTTTCCCTCTTCAACTGCTGCAGCAATAGTCATGACTTTGCCAGTTGAACCTGGTTCATAGACCTCTTGTACTGAAGGATTTTGCCAGCGATATGGATCTACTCCTTTAGTATCTCCTGGAGTAAATGATGGATAAGTAGCATGAGCTAAAACCTGGCCGGTTTTTGGATCCATTACGACAACTGTTCCTGATAACGCCCTTGAGCTCTTAACTACAGTTCTAATTGCCTCTTGAGCGACCCATTGCACATCTCTATCAATTGTTAATTTCACAGTATTTCCGCGAACTGCCTCTGCTGTTATCTTCTGTGTTCCAGGAATTATTGCTCCTGCTGCATTTGCATAGGTGTAAAGCCCGTCAATTCCAGTAAGAGTGGAATTCATGCTGTATTCAAGCCCTGCAGCACCAACTCCAGCGCGATTAATAAAACCAATTACCGCAGCTGCTAATTCACCTTCCGGGTATTCGCGGACATAAATTCGCTCCGCAAAGAAGCCCATTAATCTCTTTGCAAGCTTATTTTCACCTTTAGCAACTGTTTCATTATAAGAATCAATGGCTGCTTCTAGTTTTCTCCAAACTTCAGGTTTAACTGCTTGGCTGATTACTACATATCTTCTCTCGCCAATTAATTGTTCTTTGAGCCAACTTTGATCAACATCTAAAATTGGAGCTGCAAGCTCTGCTAGCGCTTTAGGGTGATCTACAATTACTTGATCAACCAGGATTCGATAGGCGCTAACGCTTCTAGCAAACTCGGTGCCATTGATATCTGTGATAGCGCCCCTTGGAGCCATAATTACTGACTTCTTGGTTAACTCATTCTCTGCTTTGTTTGCAAGGCCAGCTGCCCTTACTCCTTGAATATCAATTAATCGAACTGCGAAAGCTAGGAGAATGACTAAGGAGATAGCAACTAGATAACTAATCCTTTTCTCAACTAACTTATGGTGGCTCATGGTTTGGCCTTAGCCACCTTTTCTGGCTCAAGAGGGACTGGCTCTGAAATATCAAGAAATGTAGGCGAACTACTTGGAATCATTCCAAGGGATATTGCTCGCTCTGCTAGTGATTCAGAAGTTGAGAGCAGAGCCACTTGTCTCAGTGCATCTTCCCGCTCTTCATTAACCATTATTGCTTCGATTTTTAGCTCTCTAACCTTTACTGCATCGTTTCCTAAAAGAATGTTTATTCCCAAAAGTCCTAGTAGACCAAGAGCTAATGTGGCACCAACTATCGAATAAAAGATGCGATCTGTTGCTTGTTGCCCAGGTGTTGGGCGAAGCTCAGGAACGAGTTTAAGTATTACCTTTGAAGACTTTTGTATTGCTAATTTCTTTGATCGTTCAAAGGCTGGACTAAGAACTGAGAGAGCCATTAGGCAGCCACCCGCTCAATTGCCCTAAGTCTCACAGACTTTGCACGAGAGTTATCTAAAATCTCATCTTCACTAGCTTTCTGACTTCCATTAAATACCAGGGAGAATTTTGCAGATAAGGCTTTAATCTCAACTGGAAGTCCAAGTGGGGTCTTTGACTCAGTTGCTTGAGTGAAGAAGTTCTTAACAATTTTATCTTCTAAAGATTGAAATGACATCACAACCATCCGTCCACCAACACTTAAACGCTCTAGGCAGGCAGGAATTGCTCTCTCTAATATTGCTAGCTCTTGATTAACTTCAATGCGAAGTGCTTGGAAAGTCCGCTTAGCAGGATTTCCCCCAAGGCGTCTTGCAGGAGCTGGAATAGATCGCTTGATTAAATCTGCAAGATCACTAGTGCTCTTTATTGAATTATTCGCTCTTGCCTCAATGATGTTATCGACAATTCTTTGAGCAAACTTCTCTTCGCCATATCTGCGAATAATGCGAATCAACTCGCCTCTGGAGTAGCTATCGATAATCTCTTGGGCTGTAATTCCACTGCTTTGATCCATACGCATATCAAGTGGTGCGCTCTGAGCGTAGGAGAAGCCACGCTCAGATTGATCCAACTGCATCGATGAAGTTCCTAGATCAAAGAGAATTCCATCTACCGATGAAATCCCCAGTGAATCAAGGAGTTTTGGGGTCTGGTCATAAACAGCATGAAAAATAGTGATGCGATCTAAGTGAGAAGAGAGTCGTTGACTAGCTTTATCAATTGCGCTCTTATCTCTATCAATACCAATTATCTTTAACTTTGGAAACTTCTCTAATAGCGCAAGTGAATGACCGCCTAGACCTAAGGTGGCATCGACTAATACTGGCTTCTCTTTATTTTCTAGCGAGGTTGATAGAACAGTGATGCAGCGATTTAGTAGAACGGATGTGTGTTCCAGCTTCATCCCTGCAACTCCTTTTCTTAATCGTTGTTATTACTTTTACTTTTTTCTTACTCTCTTCTCTGGTCACCGCCGGCCGACGGATTGCGGGGGATAAACGGCACCGGGGAAGGGGCGCCGTTTATTTGAAGGTCGGCGGTGGCCAGAGAAGAGAGGAGTTATTTATTTATTGCCCCTTGTTAAAAGAGGCCTGGAAATACCTCCTCGGAAACATCGGCAAAGCCTTTTTCACGATCTTTTAGATAGCTCTTCCACGCCTTGGAATCCCAAATTTCGACTCGAGTATTTGCGCCAATTACTACGCACTCTTTCTCTAAATCTGCATACTCTCTTAAGCCAGCAGGAATCATTACGCGACCTTGCTTATCTGGAATTTCATCATGTGCACCGGCAAACATCACGCGCATGTAATCGCGAGCTGCTTTTGCAGTAAGTGGCGCTTGTTTTAGCTGCTCTGTAATTCGCGCAAATTCAGCAGATGGAAAAACAAATAAACAACGCTCTTGTCCTTTAGTAATTACTAAACCTGATGCCAATTCATCACGGAATTTGGCGGGAAGAATCAACCGCCCTTTTTCATCTAAGCGAGGTTCATGGGTGCCAAGAAACATTTAATTGACCTCCCCTATTTGACTTACCTCGCAGAACCCCCGTCCTGCTTAACTCCCCACTTTACTCCCTTTTCCTCCATTTTCAACCACCTCTCCCCACGCTCAAGCTGCCCTAGATAAGGGCTCCTCCACTTACCTCTTTTGGGCATAAAAAAACCCGCCAGAGGCGGGTGGGGCTACTTGAATCTAATTAACTATTCACCAAGATTACGACGATCCCATCTCTGCTCAAAGCCTTGGCTCCACTTACCTGGCCCTTTCTTAGGCCCTTTGCTCTGAGCTTTGGAGATGACCCCATTCATAAGTCCCCCAAGATTTGAGATGGCAAGAACTGCCCCAACAAGTGAGGCGATAAATCCAGCAACCCCAACTAAGGGCACTTGAGAAATTAAGCCGCCAAAGAGGATAAAGAGGCCAATAAGGATTAGGCCGAAACCAATTACAACTCGGTTCCTTGAAGGGCTCTTGCCGCTAAAAGTTGAAATTAGGCGAGGATCATCAGCGGCCAGCGCCTCTTCCATCTCGGCTAGAAGCCTTTTTTCATGCTCAGATAGTGGCATAGGCATGAGAATAGTAGAGGCGGGCCCATCTGGAAAGTCGAAAGGATGAGAAGTTGCTATGAATCTTCACTCTCATCATCTCCCTCTCCAATAAGTCGTGCCGGTTTCACAGAGCCACTTCCGAATCGAGCAATTGCCCGATCGATAGCAACCTGCGCCTGGCTCCATCCAACCTCCCGCTCTCCCAGCTCTAACTGCTCAACTGCTCCACTTTGATCAACTAATTGCTCGAGTGAAACTCCGAGAAGTCGGACTCTTGAGCCAGCAATCTTGAGCGCTAGATAGAGGTCTTTAACTACTTCATAAATTTCATGGCTGCCGCTTATAGAAAGTGGGAGAGTTTTAGAGCGCGTGAGATTAGAAAAGTCAGAGAAACGCACCTTCAAACCAATTGTCTTACTTCGCAAACTGCGAGCCCTTAGCCTTGCGGCAGCTCTTTCAGTTAATCGCAGAAGTTCTCTAAATATCTCCTCTTGATCTTCCAAATCATAGGCAAAAGTCTCTGCAGCGCTAATGCTCTTCTCTGGAGCATCTGCAACTACTTCTCGATAATCTCTAGCCCAAGCAAGTTCATAGAGTGATACTCCAGCACTTGGACCAAGTGCTCGCTTTAAAGTTTCAAGTGGGGTGTTGGCAATATCGGCAACTGTTCTAAGACCCAGAGCTTGCAGCTCTTCATTAGTTTTTGGCCCCACTCCCCAGATTTCTGAAACTGGAAGTGGATGAAGAAAGGTCAAGACTCGATCATGTGCAATTTCAAGTATCCCATTTGGTTTGCAGCGCCCTGATGCTAATTTGGCAATAAATTTAGTTGTCGCAATTCCCACAGAGCAGGTGATCTTCTCGGAGGCAAAGACTCGCTGTCTTATCAACTCTGCAATCTGTCGACCGCTACCAAATAATTTTCTTGAACCTGTGACATCGATAAATGCCTCATCCAGGGAGAGCGGCTCAACATGCGGGCTAAATTCAAAGAATATCTCCATAATTTTTCTAGAGACCTGTGAGTATCTCTCATGATCTGGCGGAATAAAGATTGCACTTGGCGCCATTCGCTGCGCTCTTGATACTGGCATAGCAGCTTTAATACCAAATTTTCTAGCAGCATAATTTGCAGAGAGAACTACTCCCCTAGCCCCTGCGCCAACTACTAAAGGCTTTCCTTTATATTGCGGATAATCCAACTCTGAAACTGAGGCATAGAAAGCATCCATATCAACATGGAGAATGGTGGAATGCTCGCCCATCTGGCTACTCACAGATAGCGAGGCTACGCCACTTTTGATAAGCAGCTGATAAATCCCATGCCCCAATAGCTCTAAGTGAGATACCGCGTAGCCCAGTTCTACGGGTAGCGCCGCGAATTAATAGTAGCTGCGAGTTATAGAGCACCTCGGCATAGCTATGTTGAGCGTCTTCAAAAAATGTTGCATCGCTACAGCCATATCCATCATCAAGAGTTAGAAAGATAACTCGTCTGCCAGAGCGAACTGGTGGGGTTTGTAGCGCTACTTTAACCCCAGCTACCAATACTAAAGATCCTGATCTTTGTTCTAGGAGCTGGTTAGATTTTATTGCTCCTATCTGATTGAGAAAATCAGCATAAAACTCAATCATATGGTGAGAGATATCCATCCCTAGATACTTAACTTCATTTCTTACCAGTTCATGATCTTCTAAATCAGGTAGCCCTGTCTTAGATAAAGTGGGGGTAAAACCTAGGCTTAACTGCGAACCAGTAATTACTTTAGTTCTACTACCACCAGACCATTTATATAAATCAGTTAGATGTAGTAATAAATCTCTACGATTTATCTCAGCGCCATAGAGGCGATCAAAGGCTCCCACCATTAATAAGGCTTCAGAAGTTGGTCTGCTAACTGAGCTGCGATGGACAAAATCAGCTAGATCTAAATAAGGGCGATTAGCGATAATTGCTGATATCTCTGCGCTACTAATTCCTGAGATATCGCTAAGAGATAGCCTGATACTTCTCTGATTATCGCCTTCCACTCGATAGCTAATATCAGAGTGATTAATATCAAGAGGGGCGATAGTTAATCCATTTCGTCTAGCCTCATCTAATAACAGACGCTTTGGATACATTCCAGGCTCATGAGTTAGAACTCCGGCAAGAAATGCTGCTGGGTAATGGCGCTTTAACCAAGCAGATTGATAGGTGGGAAGAGCAAAGGCAGCGGCATGGGCTTTGCAGAATCCAAAGGAGGCAAAGGCTCTTAAGACATCCCAGATTTTAGTAATAACTTTTAGCTCATAGCCTTTTGATAAAGCTTGGGCAAAGAACCAATCACAGACCTCTTGCTGACCCTGCCTACTACCAAGAGCTCTTCGCTTCTCATCGGCTTGGCCAAGAGAGGATCCAGTTAGAGTGGCGATAATTTCAATAACTTGCTCGTGAAATACCACTACCCCTTGGGTATCACTCAAGATTTCAGCTAAATCAGGGTGGAATATCTCCCTAGTTTTAAAACCTTGGCGGGCATTTAGAAATGGAGTGATCATGTCGCTCTTTACTGGCCCTGGTCTAAAAAGTGAGATATCAATTATTAAATCAGTAAAAGTCTCAGGGGTTAACTTTCCAACTAATTCACGCTGGCCTGGGCTCTCTATTTGAAAGATACCTAAAGTCTGAGCAGATTGGATGAGCGAAAATGTTTCACTATCATCTAAAGCTATTGCATCAATATCTATTACTTTCCCAGCACTTCTCTCTATCTCAGATATGGCATAGGCCAGAGATGATTGCATTCGAACTCCTAAAATATCTAGCTTTAAAAGCCCAATAGCTTCCACATCATCTTTATCCCACTGCACCATCGGATAATTACTAGCATTTATCTCAATTGGGGCTCTCTGATATAGCTCAGCGCTAGAGATCACTACTGCGCAGGGATGCATTGCAACATTTCTAGGTAGGCCATCTAAGCGCTCTGCAAGACCTACTGCCATCTTCCAGATTGGGCTAGTTATATTTAAATTAGCAAGTTCAGGAAGATTAATTAGCGCCTGTGAAATATTACGAGCTCTAATATGAGGAAGTGATTTAGCAACTAGATCTATCTCCATGGGGGCAATTGAGAGAGCTGCGCCCACATCTCTTATGGCATGGCGAGCTCTATAGGTATCAAACATTGCAACTGTTGCAGATCTCATCGGGTAATTTGCAAATACCTGATCATAAATTTCTAACCTTCTAGCAGATTCCACATCGATATCAATATCAGGCAAAGCCCTTCGAAGTGGAGAACAGAATCGCTCCATTAATAAACCTAGTGAGAGCGGTTCAACTCCAGAAATTCCCAAGAGATGACAGATTAGCGATCCAGCCCCGCTTCCTCTTGCCGCTACTCTAATTCCAGAGGCTCGCGCGCGATCTGTAATATCGGCAACAGTTAGAAAATATGATTCAAAACCTAGACTCTTAATAATCTCTAACTCTTTTTCTAACCTTTGGCTGACCTTGCTATTGCTCTGGCCGTAGCGCCAATTAATACCTGCAATTGAGCGCTGCCTTAGTTGAGCAGTTAGCTCATCTTGGCTTTTAGCCCCTAAAAGCTCAGGCTCTGGAAGATGGATAGATCCAAGACCAATATCTTGGCTAGGTGATAGCTCTGCCTGCTTAGCAAGATCTTGAGTAGTACTTAGTAATTTACGACTATTTCTCTGGCCCGAGGCGCGAGTAATTATCTCTGCTAAATGATGCATCTCTTGGGAGCTTTTAAGAAAAGCTTCGCTATTTTCGCGCTCTACAACATTTTTATGAAGTGGCAATAACCTTCGACTTGCATCGAGAATATCTGCTATTGGCGCATCCTGCCTTAAGCACATTCTTGCAGCATTACTAAGTATCGCTGGAAGATCATTATCTTCAGCAAAACCAAGCATCCTTGAAGCATGGGTAGTTGATCTTGCTCCATCTCCATAAATTAGATGAGAGACAATTTCAATTACTTGGCTTTGAAATAGTTCACGGCTATCGTTATATAGCGATAGAGCTTTCTCATATTGACGATTGGTAATAGCTCTAGCAATTAAAGAGTCAGGGCCTTGTAGCGATATCAGGTTACTGGTGTAGTTAGAGTGTTTCTTTAGAAAGTCTAAATCACACTCACCATAGCTTTTAAGTTCGCTAACTACCCTTACTAAAGATCTCCAGCCTTTACCTGGGGTGGCAAGTAGCGTTATGCGACTCTGATTCTTGCAAGTGATATCAACTCCAATAATTGGAGTAACTCCATTTTCAACACAGCTCTGAGTAAATCGAATTGCGCCATATAAGCCATCACGATCAGTTAGTGCAAGTGAGCTCATGCCAAAGTCGCGAGCCTTCTCAACTAAGAGATGAGGAAGAGTGGTTCCATATTTAAATGAAAATCCACTAGCAAGATGAAGGTGAGTAAAACTCATGCTGGTCTTGAGGTGGGGCGAATCTGCCAAAGGCCAGGAGCGTTACTAGCCCCTTCTGGAATTACTTCAATGCGTTCTATTTCAAAAGTTTTCATCACTCCAATAGGAGCTGCCTCTACGCGCCATAAAATCCGTCCACCATCATCTGGACGAAATAAGCCATCGCTAGCTCTATTCCACCAACCACCAGATTCACGCCAAGAGCTAAGAAGGGCGTAAATTCGATAGCGCTGACCTTTATAGGTGAACTCAATTGGCTCACCGCCGGATAGGTAGATCTCCGGTCTCTGATTCTCTGATTTTTCGAACATTTGTTCGAATACTATACCTACCCCCTGACCCCCTCAAATCCCTTCCTGATACGCCCCTAAGCAGTAACCAAAAGTTAGGGCCTTGTTAACCAACTTCAGCCAGTCTGCCCCTAAACAAATAGATAATCTTCTTCCAATTCTCGGGGCCTTCCCATCCCGAAATGCCAAATAATGCAAAACTCGACTAAGCCTCATGGAGGAAACTTTGAAACTCAAGAAAATAGTTGTGGCGCTAGCAGCAACCTCGCTAATTGCTCAGATGTCACTTGCCAATGCCAGTTTTTATTCAGATCCTGGATCTGCCGTCACTCTAACCATCCTGCATAACAACGATGGCGAATCTGCTCTCTTGCCCGATCAGTCATTTAAAACAGCGCAGGGAACACTTATTTATGGCAGCGCTGCAGCCTTTTCATCGGTTATGAAGCGTGAGGTCAAAGCAGCTAAATCTGCAAGAAACGCCCTGCTCTCTGTTTATGCTGGTGACTCATTCCTTGCTAGCAAGAACTTGATTTGTTCTGAGCCTGCTAACAATGCCTCCACGGCAACTGTTTATGATGGCGTTGCGCAATCTCTGATGCCATATGACGTTCATGTCCTAGGCAATCACGAATTTGATTATGGAACTGGATTTCTAAAACGCTATATCGAATCCTTCTCAAGCAAGAATCGCTATCCATTCATTTCAGGAAACATGGATTTCACAGCTAATGCTGACCTATCTTCTATGGTAAGCAAGAAAGAGCCGATTCTTCGCGGAATTATGATTGGCAAAAAACTTGGTCAATCTTATGTCCATAAGGATTACACCACTGGAGCAGTCTTTGGTGTGGTAAGCGCCATTACTCCCACTCTTAGAACAATCTCCTCACCTGGAACTTCTAAGCTAACAACTTCAGATATCGCCACAACTGCAGCCTTGGTAAATAAGCAAGCGGCAGAACTTCAGGCAAAGGGTGTTAATAAAATCATTTTGGTCAGCCACTTACAGGGCGTTGCCTATGACAAGCAGCTAATTGCGCTTCTAAAGAACGTTGATGTCGCTATCGCTGGAGGCGGCGATGACCTATTAACAAACCCAGATGTAGCTGAATCAATCCAATTAATTCCTGGTGAGGGAAAGCCAGTCGGCAAATATCCTGAGATGGTTAAGGATGCCGATGGAGTGGATGTTCCCCTCATCACAGCTAAAGGAAATTACGGCTATCTAGGTCGCTTTGATGTCACATTTGATGCCAAAGGCAAAGTTAGTTCCTATAACAAAACAACTTCTTATCCAAGACGAGTTATTCCTTCATCCTCTGTCTCAAAGGCTCTAGGTGTAAGCGATGCAGTAACTCCTGATGCCAGGATTGTAAGCGCTGTTGAAGTGCCATTAAATGCCTGCTTGACTGGATTTGCCAAACCAATTGCTTCGAGTCAGATTGTCTTTGCTACAGATCGCGGTAGCGCTACTGTTCTTGGAGTAAGAACTGCTGAGACAAATGGTGGAAACTTAGTTGCTGATTCATTTATACATGCCTATAACACCAGAGCAGCTGGAGCAAGCCTTCCGGCAGCAGGAAGTGCAAACCCGGTAGTAGCTCTGCAAAACGGTGGAGGTATCAGACAAAATGGTGGAGTAACTCTGCCAACAAGTGGAGCTGTGGGGGCAATTAGCCGAGGCAACACTTTTGATCTTCTACCCTTTGATAATCGACTAGTTGCGATTACAAGTGTTAGCGCTGCAAACATCAAGGAGATTCTTGAGAGATCCTGCTCTGTTGGTACATCTGGTGGCGGACAATTCCTACAAGTGGCCGGAATGAAGGTAACCTGCTCAAGAGCTGGAACTGCGATAGTAGTTTCAAATCCAACCGGTGATTCTTATGCTGGAAGTGTAACTACTGCCGGAGCTAGAGTAAAAGATGTCACTCTTCTGGATGGTCGCGCACTAGTTAAGGATGGAGCAGTAGTAGCAAATGCTCCAGCTGTAACGGTTGTGACAAATAACTTCACAGCAGAAGGTGGAGATAACTATCCAACCTTAGCCAAGCTTGTGAAGGTTGGATTTGGTGTCTCCTACGAACAAGCGCTCTATGACTATCTCTTAAGTTTCCCAAAGAATGCTGCGGGGCTTCCAGAGATACCATCAAGTGATGTTCGCTATAGCAAGACAACTGGGGATGGTCGCTTCACCTGGCTACCCTAAAGAAGTAATTTGATGGAAATCCCCGCTAAATCTCGGTGGCAACACGGCCGATGCATTAGCGGGGATTTTCGTATCAACCGCCTTAGACTAGAAAAGTTGGTTTCCAAATAATTAAGGAGTTCTAATGGATATTGTTTTAATCATCGGAAGAGTTTTATTCTCGCTTATATTTGTAGCATCAGGGGTTGCTCACTTAACAAAGCTTGAAGCAATGACGGGATATGCGCAATATAAGAAAGTTCCAGCAGCTAAGTTATCTGTAATTGCCACCGGGCTAATGTTGATCATTGGTGGTCTCTATGTAGCTCTAGGTATCTATGCTGATTTAGGTGCGCTACTACTCGCTATTTTCCTCCTGCTTTCAGCATTTAAAATGCATGACTTCTGGACGATCAGCGATGAGCAGGCTAAGCAGGCTGAGATGACTAGCTTCATGAAGAATCTTGCACTTGCTGGAGCTTCTCTGATTATCTTCGTATTGGTTGGAAGTGGCGGCGAATTTGGCCCAACAATCACAGAGGGAATCTTTAACCTCTAGTTGAACATCAGTTGAATTCTGAAGCGAAACCCCCGCTATTAGGTATCACTAGCGGGGGTTTTTCTATTGTCTTAGATAGCCTCTTCCCATGGAGATAGTTCTTGCAATTCTTACAGGTATCGCAATTGGAGCGATTTTAGGATACGTCGGAGCTGGTGGATCGATGTTGGCAGTTCCGGCCTTCATCTACATCTTTGGATTTAATCCAGTTCAAGCAACAACAGCTGCTCTCATCGTTGTCTTTATTGGCGCAGCTTCTGGAGCGCTACCAAAACTTAGAAAAAACGAGATACTCATTAAAGAGGCCCTCGTTATTTGGGCCATAGGACTTAGCACTAACTTCACCGGAGCATATTTCCTGCCACAAATTCCAGAGCGGACAATTCTTACCGGCTTTGCTTTAGTTCTTGTTGTAGCTGGAACTTCCATGCTGATCCCAGCTCCTAAGGAATCTAGTGAGCGCAAAGTTTCGCCTCTTGCTCTTATCGCTATCTCACTAGTTATTGGAGCAATTACTGGGCTATTTGGCATTGGCGGTGGTTTCTTAGCTATTCCAATCTTGATTCTCTTCTATAACGTAGCTCCTGCTAAAGCTGCTGGTACCTCACTATTTATAATCGCCATTAATACCTTAACTGGATTCTTTGCTCATTATCGCCATTGGGATGAGGTCAATTGGTCGATTCCTTTAGTTGTTGCACTTATGGCCCTTGTCATCTCGCGCCTTGCCTCAAGGCATAGCTCTAATATCTCTCCAGCTACTCTTAAGAAGGCCTTTGCGCTCTTCGTCTTTGCAATCGCAACATTTACCCTAGTTGATACTTGGCTAATCTCATGATTGGCTCAAAAGCACTTGCAGAGTTCTTTGGCACTGCAACTCTCCTTCTTGCAGTCGTTGGATCATCTTTTATGGCCGAGCGATTAACGCAAGATAGCGCTCTTGCGCTTTTTATTAATGCAACTGTGACAGCAGCGGTCCTAGCCTTAATAATTCGAAGCGGAGTTAATCTAAGCGGGGCTCACTTTAATCCCGTGGTGACGCTAACTGCTCTCTTGCTAGGAAAAATTAAAGCTCTTGAGGCGCTGGTCTATTTGATTGCTCAAGTTTTAGGTGCAATCTTTGGGGTAATCCTTGCAAATCTTATGTTTGCCGAAGTGGTATTTAGTAGTAGTTCGATTCAAAGAGATGGGGTAGCTCAATTACTTGGTGAAGTAATTGCCACAACTGGCCTAGTCTTTATCGCTTTTAGCGCAAGGAAGAAGCATGTTTGGAAATTAATTCCACTATGGATATTTGGCGCATATTTCTTCACCGTCTCTACATCCTTTGCTAACCCTGCAGTGACTTTAGCCCGATTTCTTACTGAAGCTCCTGCTGGAATTGCAAGCTCCTCGCTCCCCGGATTTATTGCAGCGCAATTACTAGGTGCCCTTTTAGTTCTAGCTGTATTAAGAAATAGAGAGAGAATTTCTCGGTGAGTAGTAAGAGAGCATCAGTTCTCTTTGTCTGTGTTCATAATGCAGGGCGCTCTCAGATGGCCTCAGGCTATCTCCAGCACTTTGCTGGTGATTGGGTTGAGGTAAGAAGCGCAGGTTCTGCTCCGGCAGATTCAATCAATCCTGCTGTGGTTCTTGCAATGAAAGAGGAAGGTATCGATCTAAGCGCGCAGAGACCAAAGATTCTTACCGATGAAGCTGTTGAGGCCTCAGATGTTGTTATCACAATGGGATGCGGAGATGTATGTCCCCTCTATCCAGGAACTCGCTATCTAGATTGGAATTTAGATGATCCTGCCGGGCAAGGCATTGATGCAATCCGCCCGATTCGCGATCAGATCAAGTCGCTAGTTAAGGAATTGATAAGCACTCTCTAGAATCCAACTATGGATTCGATACTGGAAAAAGCTGCAGTTAAGCGAGCTCAAGCAGCCCTTGATATGCATGGTATTTCAGGGAAGATAAAAATTCTTGCCGATAGCGCAAGAACAGCAGCTGAGGCAGCGGCAGGATTAGGTATTGAAGTTGGACAGATCGCCTCATCACTAGTATTTAAGTTGCCAGATCAGAGATCACTTCTAGTAATTACATCAGGACGCCATCGAGTTGATACTCAGATGGTGGCAGATCTACTGCAAGTTCCTGCCCTTGATCGAGCAGATGCAGATTATGTTAAGGAGATCTCTGGATACTCTGTTGGCGGCGTTGCACCAATTGGTTGGATTAATGAGCCCAGCATTACATTAATTGATGAGGCTTTAAGTGATTATCAAGCAGTATGGGCTGCCGCCGGTCATCCACATGCAGTATTTCCAAGCACCTATCAAGAGTTATTAAAGGCATCAGGGGCTAAGGCTGCAAGAGTTGGTAATTAGAGTGAGAATTGCTCTGTGAGTTCTCCTCTTTATATTGAAAAGAGCGGCGCTGGCGATCCCTTAGTTCTTATCCATGGCATGGGATCTGCCAGCAATGCTTTTAAACCTATTCGTTCAACTTTAGATAAGAACTTTTCAGTAGTAACCATTGACCTTCCAGGGCATGGAAAGAGCCCTTATCAAAAAGGTGAATTAATGGATCCCCAATCCTTGGCTCTTAAAGTCTTGGAACAATTAAGCATTGAATCAATTGAGAGCTTTCATCTTGCTGGCAATTCACTTGGTGGCTGGATTGCAATGGAGATGGCTGCAATTGCTCCAGAGAGGGTCAGATCTCTTGTAGGAATTGCGCCTGCTGGCCTATGGCTCAATCCTTATAACGCTAGATATCCAGGCACAGCGCTTGCTCGATTTCTTGCTAGATACACAATTAAGTTAGCTCCAACAGCGCTTCATTTTGCAACCGCTCGTAGATTCGGCTTTGCTGATGTTAGCCCCCGCTGGAATGAGTTTTCTTATGAATTATGCCTAGATGCAACAATTGCAATGGCTAGCGCTGAGGGTTATTACCCCGCTTGGGATGGCATGTTACTAAAGCGCTTTGATCGCCAGATATCTGATTTGATTCCAGTGACAATAATTTTTGGTGATTCCGATAGAACTCTCCCTGAGACCAGCTGCCAGGAGAGATCGCTTGCGCCAAATCATGCTAGATGGATTATTTTCTCTGATACGGGCCATGCACCGATGTGGGATAGTCCCCTTGATGTAATCGATGAGATCAAGAAAGCAGCAGGAGTTACAAAATGATCCTAGTTTTCTTCTGGAAGATTAAAGCTCGCTATATCCCTTGGGCAATTTTGCATATGGGGCTAGATCGTCTAGCTCTAGCTAGAAGAAGTGATGTTAAATTCTGGAAGTTATTAGGGGCTGGAAAAGGTGAAACCTTCACCCCAAGAGATGCCGACATCCGTCGCTGGGGCTTACTAGTTGTAGTTGATAAAGACTCAGAGATTGCCAATTCAAAGATGATTAAGCGTTGGAATAAGAAATCTCAATCACAATTTAGCGCTCAGCTATCTCCAATATCAGTTAATGGCGCTTGGTCTAAGAAGAGCCCCTTTGATCAGATTCCCAAAGTTACTAATGATTGGAGCGGAAAAGTAGTTGCAATTACAAGAGCCAGAATTAAATGGCGTAAGAATGTAATTTTCTGGAACTCAGTTCCACCAGTAACAACAAGTCTTCATAGCTCACCAGGTTTAATCTCCGCTATTGGAATAGGTGAGGCTCCAATTGGTCTGCAGGGCACCTTCTCTATCTGGGAATCTGGTGAAGCAATTAAGAATTTTGCCTACTCAGGCGCTGCTCATAAAGAGGCAATTAAGGCTACTCATCGCCATGCTTGGTATGCCGAGGAGATGTTTGCACGCTTTGCCCTCATTGAATCTCGCGGCTCGTTATAAGGCACAATTAAGCCATGTCGATTCGTAATTATCGCCCTAAGCCAGATTCACGGCGAAGGATAACTCCGTGGCGGAATTTTACGCTGGTAGCGGTATTAACTGTTGCTCTAGCTCTACAACTCTCCTATCCCTTAATTGAAGGAGAGCGACTTCGTCTAGTAACTATCGCCACTGTCTACTGGGCAGCAGGAGCTATGTTGCTCCACGCTCTCTTTGCATATGGCTTTACCTATGCGATCAGATTTCTTCTAATTACCTTTATCTATTCTCTTTTAGTTGAACAAGTCGGGATGAGAACTACCTGGCCCTTTGGAAGTTATGAGTATTCACCATCTCTTGGGTATCAAATCTTTGACGTTCCGCTAGTTGTTCCATTTGCTTGGATCATGATGGCCCACTCGGTATTTATCGCAGCAAGAAGAGTTGCTCCGAATTTTGTATTTTTAGTTGGCGGATATGGCCTTATGGCCTGGGACTTATTTCTAGACCCTCAGATGGTTTCAGCTGGAAGATGGAGTTGGGAGATAAGCGGCAGAAGCGTTCCATTTCAACCAGAAATTCCACTTTCAAATACCTTTGGATGGCTCTTAACTGGAATGGGTTTAATGGCCCTTCTTAACATCTTTCTTCCCAAGGAGAGACGATCTCTAGGATCAAGTAGGGCAGTTCCTGAATTCTTTCTTGCTTGGAGTTGGATCGGTGGAGTGGTAATCAATATTTTCCATTTTGATAGACCAGGCGTGGCATTCCTTGGAGGCTCAGCGCTAGGGGCGCTAGTCATCTGGTATTTCATCTCAGTTAAATACGGCCGCCGAGATTAAGGGAAAATGACTTTTCTATTAGATCTCTCTGCTCTTCTGATTGCAATTATGCTTCTTTTAGCAGTATTTAACTTCTTTACTTTAAGGGTTGTCTCTAGTAAAGATAGCACCCCAATTGATCAATCAGTCTCGATATTAATTCCTATGCGTAATGAAGCTGAAAATGTCATTGAACTTATTACTCTCCTTAAAGCGCAGAGCAACCTAATTGATTTTGAAATTATTGCTCTAGATGACTCCTCAAGTGATAACACTAAAGAGTTATTACTAGGAATATCCCAAGGCAACCTAAAAATCATTGCGGGAAGAGAGCTGGAAGAGGGCTGGCTAGGAAAAAACTATGCCTGCTATCAATTAGCAAAAGCTGCAACTGGTGAGTATTTAGTTTTTCTAGATGCGGATGTTAGGTTAAAGCCAGAGGCTATAGCTAGCACAATTGATTCGATGAGAGCATGGAATTGGGATTTCATCTCTGCCTATCCCAGACAGGTTGCGATCACATTTTTAGAGCGCTTAACTCAACCACTTCTTCAATGGTCTTGGTTTACAACTCTGCCACTTCGTATCTCTGAAAAGTGGCCGAGGCCATCAACCGTTGTGGCAAATGGTCAATTCATGGCGATAAAGCGTCAGGCTTACTTTGATTGCGATGGCCATGAGGGCGTTAAAGCTGAAGTCTTAGATGATCTCTACCTGGCTAGAAATTTAGTAAGAGCTGGAGCAAGAGGCGGGGTTGCAGATGGCTCAAGTGTTGCACATTGCCGAATGTATTTAAAAGCTAGCCAACTGATTGAAGGTTATGCCAAATCACAGTGGAGCGCTTTTGTTAATCCACTAGGAGCACTTCTTGCAATATCTCTACTTACTCTCACCTCTATCCTTCCTTTTGCAGCTGGTCTAGCAGGAGAGCTCTCTGGTTGGTACCTCTACTTTGCAATCGTGATAACAAGAGTTCTAAGCGGAATTAAAACTAGAACGATTCCAAGCGCCTCACTCCTTCATCCCTTGAGCGCCTTAATCTGGATTTATCTGATCATTCTTTCGTGGATAAAAAAGTATCGAGGCGAGCTAACTTGGCGCGGTAGAAAACTATGAGCCATCACAGCGCTAGTAAAGTCTCAAAATCAATTATTGTGATCGGCTCTGGCATGGGGGGTATGGCAGCTGCTGCCCGCCTTGCAAAACGCGGACATAAAGTGAAAGTCTTTGAAGCAGCTTCTTTTGCTGGTGGAAAGTGTCGAACAGAGGTCATCTCAGGATTTTCATTTGATACTGGCCCCTCACTATTAACCCTTCCAGCTGTTTATAGAGATCTCTTTGTTAAAACAGGAAAGCGTTTAGAAAATCTCGTTCAACTAAGCCCAGTAGATCCATCCTTTACTTACATCTTCGATGATGGCAAGAGAGTTACTTTCCCAAATCTCTCACATAGCGGCACGGTCTTAGCTATTACCGAAAGCTTTGGAGCTCAAGCAGGAGATGCTTGGCATCAATTACTAACTAGAGCTGAGAAGATGTGGGGCGCATCAAGACAGGCATTTGTTGAAAGTGAACTCCGCTCCCCCTTTGCGATGCTAAAGAGTCCATCACTTCTCCGCGATTTAAAAACTATCGCTCCATTTACATCTCTTCGAGATTTAGTTAGAAGTTATACCGATAATGTCTACATCGGAAAGATAATTGATCGCTATGCCACCTATACCGGCTCTGATCCTAGAAAAGTGCCTGCAGTCCTTTTAACTATCGCCTTTGTCGAGGAAGCCTTCGGTGCTTGGCATGTTAGCGGCGGAGTTGGCACGCTTGCTAAATCTCTTGAATCTCGACTAAGTGATCTAGGAGTTGAGCTACATCTCAACACAAAAGTAGATCAGATCATCACTAAATCTGGAGCAGCAATTGGAGTCAGATTAGCTAATGGCCAAATTCATAATAGCGATGTAGTAATTGCCAATGCCGATGCAGAGCTGGTCTATAACCAACTTCTTGAAAAGAGTTCCAAAACTAGGAGCGCTCGCAAATCTCTTAATAAAGCCACCGCATCACTCTCTGGATTCTCCCTGCTTCTTGGGCTTCGTGGCTCATCAGAGCTAGACCATCACACAGTCTTTTTTCCTAAAGATTATGATGCTGAATTTGACTCAATCTTTGATAAGAAGTTGCCAGTAGAAGATCCAGCCATTTATATCTGTAATCCAAATGATTCTAAGATGAAGCGAGCTGAAGTTGATGAGAGTTGGTCGGTACTAATTAATGCCCCTCGCCATCAACCAAAAGATGGATTTGATTGGGATGAGAAGAGTTCAAAAGAATATAGCGAGCACATTATTGATCTAATGGAGGCAAAGGGATTAGATGTTCGCTCGAGGCTTGAAGTCTTAGAATATAGATCTCCGGCAGATCTAGAGAGAAACGTTAACGCCCCCGGTGGTTCTATCTATGGAACATCTAGCAATGGAGCTAGATCTGCTTTCTGGAGGGCTCGCAATCGTTCAAAGATTAAGAACTTATTCTTAGTTGGTGGTTCAACTCATCCTGGCGGAGGGCTACCTCTAGTTGGAATTAGCGCTGAGATTGTTGCAGAAGCGGTCGAAGAAAATTCAGAACAGTAAATAAAGAAATCACTTGAAGAACTGCCCAGATCTGAGAGAGTAGCGTTACTAAATCCATATCAACAGCTCTTGCAACGAGAGCAATAAATAAAATGCTAGCTCTAATTGGACGCTCACCGATAGTTACAACCCCTAGTTGAGTAACTCCAAGTGATGCTGCCCTTGAGCGCATATATTCTTGAAGAAAAGCTCCAAGCCAAGCGATTAATACCAATTGATATGGGGCGCCAAGTAGATAGAGGCTAAAGGCCCAGAGCGCTTCAACAATCCGATCGATAAAGCCATCAAGTAGCGCTCCCCACCTGCTGACCTTGCCGGTGAGTATTGCCAAGGATCCATCAATGCCATCTGCAATTAAGGAGAAGACCAGAAACGCTATAGCCCAATTACTTTCAATACTTACTACCAAGCCGATACCTAGAAGTAAACCGAAGATAGAGAGAGCATTTGGGCTAACTCTTAAAACTGCTAAAGGTTTACAAAGTAGGAATGAAATCTCTAGCCAGGCCCTAACAATTCCCTTAACTTGAGCTCCTCCATGAAGGTTGGCCCAAGAATTAAAGAATTCTGACTTTTTCATCTAAGCCCTATTCTTCTAATTATCTCAATGGTTGGAGCTGCGCTATTCATAGTATAAAAGTGTAAACCTGGTACTCCATAATCTAGAAGATCTCTAGATAATTCACTGGCAATATCAATTCCAACTTTAACTACCTCTTCTGGGCTATCTCCTGCTGCCTCAACTCTTCTTTGAATTTCAATTGGTATGGCAGAGCCTGCAAGTTCACTCATTTTCTTTAATTGAGCAAAGTTAGTAATGGGAAGAATTCCAGGATAGATATCAAGCTTTGAACCTCTAGTTCTAATCTGATTTACTAAGTTGATATAGCCCTTAACATCAAAGAAGAATTGAGTTGTAGCAAAACTTGCTCCACATCTCTCTTTCTCAAGTAGCACTTTTATATCTTGTTCAAAATTACCCTTTGAAGCTGGATGGCCATCAGGAAAAGCTGCAACACCAACTTCAAAGCCCATACTTACTGCAAGCGAGACTAACTGATCTGCATAATCAAAGCCTCCAGCTGTGCTCTCCCATTTCACGCCAGGTCCGCCCTTAGGATCTCCGCGAAGAGCAAGGATTGACTTAATCCCAGAGACTTTATATTGGCTCAGAATTTCAATTAGCTCATCTTTGCTAGATCCAACACAGGTTAGGTGTGCAATCGTTGAGAGTCCGCTTCTTGCCGTGATCTCTGAAGTGATTCTTATTGTGCGATCTCTAGTTGAACCACCTGCGCCATAAGTAACTGAAACAAAATCAGGTTTATAGAGTTCAAGAGCCTTTAGGGCGCTCCATAGACGCTCCTCTCCTGCCTGATCTTTAGGCGGAAAGAACTCAACAGAGAAGGTAGGAGCGCTATTCATATAGCGGGAGGGTACCGTTGCGCCGTGAAATCTCCTGACCTATCCCAGCTTCGCGCCGAGATAGATAAGACCTTGGCCTCCTTTACCGTTGCAAGAAGCGCTGCCCTTGTTGATATTGGCCCAGAGCTAGAGCCGGTAGCAAAGGCGATGTCAGATTTTATTACCCAAGGTGGAAAGAGATTTCGACCAATCTTTGCCTATTTAGGTTACCTAGGAAGTGGTGCAGAGCCACGAGTGGAGATACTTCGCGCCTGCACATCCTTAGAGTTAGTCCATGTCTGCGCACTTATCCACGATGATGTAATGGATGGCTCTGACACTAGAAGAAATAAACCGGCAATACATAAAGCGTTTCAGCAGTATCACCAAGATGCCTCTTACAAAGGCAGCTCTGAAAGATTTGGAAGTTCCTCTGCAATTCTTATGGGTGATTTAGCTCTGGTCTGGGCAGATCGTTTATTAGTTGAATCCGGAATAAGTGGAGATGAATTTCTTCAAGTGCAATCAGTCTTTGGCGATATGCGAGATGAATTGATGGCTGGTCAATACTTAGATGTTTTAGAGGGCGCACTTGCTACAACAAGCATTGAAAGATCTTTAAAAGTTGCTCGATATAAATCAGGTAAATACTCAATTGAACGTCCTCTTCACTTTGGCGCAGCGCTCTCTGGAGAGAAAGAGCTCATGAGCGCATACTCATCTTTTGGACTTCCGCTTGGAGAGGCCTTTCAATTACGTGATGACCTTCTTGGCGTATTTGGAGACCCAGAGGTCACTGGAAAGCCAGCAGGTGATGATTTAAGAGAGGGAAAACGAACTGTACTAATTGCTCTAACTATGGAAGCAGCCAATAAAGAAGAGCGTGATCTGCTATCAGCATCACTTGGAGATGAGGGCCTTGATAAGACTCAAATCCTTAAGCTTCAAGAGATCATCTCTAGCTCTGGAGCGGTTGCTCAAGTTGAGAAGCTCATCACAGAGCTTCGGGATAGAGCTATTTCTGCGTTGCGAGATAGCCAAGTTGAGGCGAGTATTCTCTCTGTATTAGAAGAGATGGCAACTATTGCAACACAACGGAGTCTTTAAAATGCGAAAAGTTAAAGGCAAGACAGACCGAGTAGTTGTGGTTGGCGCGGGTCTTGCTGGACTTAGTTGCGCTCTTCGATTGGCAGGCGCTGGGCGAGAAGTAATAGTGATTGAGCGGGAAGCTGTTCCTGGCGGCCGTAATGGCCTAATGAGAAAAGATGGATATTCATTTGATACTGGTCCAAGTGTTTTAACTATGCCAGATCTAATTGCTGATGCTCTGGCATGTGTTGGAGAGAAGATTGAAGATTGGCTAGAGCTGATGCCACTTAAGCCGCTATACCGGGCTTTTTATGCCGATGGTTCTCAATTAGATGTACATGCAAATACTGAGCAGATGGAAGCAGAGATTGCAAAAAATATTAGCGCAGATGAAGCTGCTGGATATAGAAGATATGTTGATTTCGTTACTAAGTTGTATAAGTATGAAATGAATGACTTTATTGATAGAAATATTGACTCTCCCCTAAATCTACTAACTCCTAATCTTGCTCGTTTGATTGCTCTTGGTGGATTTAGAAAGCTAGCTCCAAAAGTCTCTCAATTCTTAAAAGATCCTAGAACTCAACGCGTTTATTCTTTTCAGGCAATGTATGCCGGAGTATCTCCACAGCAGGCACTTGCTATTTATGCAGTCATTGCCTATATGGATTCAGTTAATGGAGTTTTCTTTCCTAAGGGAGGAATGCACGCGGTTCCAAGAGCGTTAGCGGGAGCTGCCGAGAAACATGGCGTGACTTTCAAATACAACACCACAGTGACAAAGGTAGAGAAGAACGGATCTAGAGCAAGTGCTGTAATTACTAGTGATGGCCAGAGAATTGAATGTGATGTTGTAGTGCTAAACCCAGATTTGCCTGTGGCATGGCGGGATTTACTTGGCAAGACTCCGCTATCTGTTAAGCGACTTAATTACTCGCCTTCCTGTGTAACTATCTTGGCTGGTTCTTCCAAGAGCTATGATCATTTAGCCCATCACAATATTCACTTTGGCCACTCCTGGGATGGAGTCTTTGACGAGCTAATCACTAAGAAGCAGTTGATGAGCGACCCTAGCCTCTTAGTAACTCTGCCATCAAAAGATGATCCAAGCCTTGCCCCAAATGGAAAACATAGTTATTACATTCTCTTTCCTACGCCAAATCTTGATGCTGATATTGATTGGAAGAAGATGAAAAGCGTCTATAAAGATCAGATGTATGCCACTATGGAGCAGCGGGGCTATAAAGATTTTGCTAATTCAGTTGAGGTGGAACATGTAACAACTCCCCTAGATTGGCAAGAGATGGGGATGGAGAGGGGTGCGCCATTTGCAAGCGCACATACTTTCTTGCAAACCGGACCATTTAGGCCAAGTAATATGGCAAAGGGATATGAGAATGTGGTCTTTACTGGAAGTGGTACCCAACCTGGAGTTGGAGTTCCAATGGTTCTAATCTCAGGAAGACTTGCAGCAGAGAGAATCGTTGGGCCAGTAAAGTAAAGATGGATGAGTTAAGCGCTGCTGGAATCCATGATCCTGAGCTACGCAAATCTTATTTAGAGTGCAAGAGGCTCAACTCTCTCCATGGAAAAACTTATTACCTAGCTACTCTCCTACTTCCTAAATCAAAGCGACCACATGTTCATGCACTCTATGGTTTTGCCCGCTATGCCGATGAGATTGTTGATGATTTAGCATCAACTCTTACTCATCAAGAAAAGGTAGATGAGCTTGGCAGGTGGAGCGATCAGCTCTTATCCGATATTTCAATGGGGCGAAGTAGCGATCATGTTGGACGAGCTCTAGTTGATACAGTGCAGCGCTTTAACATTCCAATTTCTTACTTCGAAGCATTTCTTCATTCCATGGCTATGGATTTATCAATAACTCAGTATGAAAAGTATGAAGATCTTATGGAGTATGTCTATGGATCTGCTGCAGTAATTGGCCTTGAGATGGTTCATGTTCTAGGAACAGTTGAGGGCAAAAAATCAGAGGCGCTCATACCAGCTGAGAAGTTAGGAATAGCCTTTCAATTAGCCAACTTCATCAGAGATGTGGGTGAGGATTTAGAACGGGGGCGAATCTATTTACCAATGGCCGAGCTAGCATCATTTGGCGTAGATCGCGCGATGCTAGAGGCAAGGCAAGTAAGCCCTGAAATCATCCAAGCGCTCAAGTTTCAGATTGCAAGGGTGCGTCAACTACAGAGCGAGGCAGATGCTGGAATAGAGCTACTCAGCCCCGATGCAAGGGCGTGTATAAAAGCAGCAAGTGAGCTCTACTGCGGAATTGTTGATGAGGTTGAAAAGATTGATTATCAAATTTTTAATAAGCGAGCTAAAACTTCTAATTGGAGACGAGTGAGAACTGCCCTTCCTGCCTATTTCTCAGCTCTTGCTTCTCGCTAGTTTCTCTGCACTCCCCTTCTTCCCCAATATATCCACTGTGAGATAACCATAACAATCATAGAAAATCCAAAGAAGAGATCCTCCACTGGAGCTGAGGCAATTCTCACTCCAACTATTACATCAGGGTCATAGGTAATAATGCCTCTAGATGTCAACCACCAATTAGTAATAATCTGAAAAAAGAGCATGATCGCATAAGCGTTCCAGAAACTCTTTCTTGATAAAACTCGAGATTTAGTTATATAGAAATCAAAGAGAATTACGAGTGGAATTGAGAGAAGGGCTAGTTGGGTGTAACTCATCGCTCATCACCATAACTCCAATGAGGCTTTACCCGTCTCACAGCTTCTATAGTCATTAAGGCTGCAAGAGGAACTACGATAAAGAAGAGAAACTCCTCTATTGGAATTCCGGCAGGTCCAAATATTCCTACAACCTGCTCGCGATCAAAGAACCAATGCTTAGAGTTAACTGCGTAATAATCCCAAATTAAAAAGATAGTTGCTGTTGGAAGAATAGCTAGCATCGCTCGCTTAATTCTCCGCAATACTCCAACATTTAGAATTATCTCAAGCCAGAATGAGCCGAGTACTGTGAAGGCGAGCATCGCGAAATAACCAAACTTAAGCATGGGCTAATGCTATTCTTCTACTAATCGGGAGCCAAAAGTTGGCTGAGAGGACCTCATCGAAGGTCGACCGAAAGACCAGTTCGGTAATGCGAATTGGAAGGGAGATTATTGATGTTTACTATTTTCACAGCTTGGGGCTATGAAGTATCGGCCTTAGAGATAAGCGCAGTTATCACCTCATTTACAGCGGTCCTTCTTGGGGCGCGTGGGGTGAGAATGACCTGGCCTTGGTATCTCCTTAGCGCATCGCTTTATGCAATCTTCTTCTATCAAGTAGATCTAATTGCTAGCGCGCTGCTCCAATTTGTCTTCATTGGCGCAGCCATCTGGGGTTGGCTCGGATGGAAGAAATCTGGCGTTCTGCCTAGATATATGAATAATAAGGAAAGAGCGATCTGGCTCTCAGCTTTAGTAGCATCTTGGCTAATTACTGCTCCAGCTCTTGAAAACATCGGCGCTGCTGCAACTCTTCCTGATTCCTTCTTGCTTATCTCAAGCACTCTGGCACAGGCTGTGATGGTGCTTCAGAGAAATGAAACTTGGATTGCCTGGATTGTGATTGATATTTTTGGGACCTATCACTATGCCAATCAAGGCTATTGGTTCACTGCATTGCTCTACGGCGTATTTACTGTAATCGCCTTCTTTGGGCTAAAGCGTTGGAAGAAGTTATCTAGTAGCGCTAATCCAATCTAATATGAACCAGCCATCACTTAGTGAAATCATCGCAAGTATAAAAAAGGGCAGAGCAATAGGTAATGTTGGACGAATCGTTGCTATTGATGGACCTGCTGGAGCTGGGAAAACAACTCTAGCCAACCGCCTTAAAGAAAATATCAAAGATCAAAGTATTGAGATTATTCATATGGATGATCTCTATGATGGTTGGCAGAACTCACTAACTCCAGCGCTGGGTAAAGTTTTGGATCTAAGCATCTGCGCCCCAGTTTCTAAGGGAAAGAGCTTTCAATATAGAAAATATAATTGGATTGAATCAAAGTTCGGAGCTTTACTTGACTTCTCTTTTCCCAAGATCTTAATTCTTGAGGGTGTGGGTTCAGGTCAGAGGGTTGTTAGAAAGTATCTCGATGAACTGATCTGGATTGATATCTCTGCTTCACTTGGTTTGCAGAGAGTCTTACAGAGAGATGGCGCATACCTTGAAAAAGAGATGGAGATCTGGCAGATGAGAGAGAATTTCCACTTTGTTGCAGACAACACTCGCGATAGCGCCACTATTCGCATTGATGGAGCAAATTTCATCTAAAATTCCCACGTGTCAGAGTTAATTGGAGAAATCATCGATGGGCGCTATCAGCTAACCCGCGTTGTTGGCTCTGGCGGAATGGCAACAATTTATGCCGCGATAGATTTAAGACTTGATCGCCAAGTTGCAGTTAAAGTCATGCATTCACATCTTGCCCAAGATGAGCAATTTGTCTCACGATTTATAAGAGAGGCAAAAGCTGCTGCATCGCTCTCTCATCCCAATATCGTTGCAGTATTAGATCAAGGCTGGAATCAAGGTGGTGCTCCTTGCGTCTTTATTGTCATGGAGTTAATAGAAGGTGCAACGCTTAGAGATTACATAATTGAGCAAGGCGCTCTCTCTGCCGAACGAGCTTTGTCAATTATTACACCGGTTGCAAGTGCGCTTGCTGCTGCACACAAGTTGGGAATCGTTCATAGAGATATAAAACCTGAAAATATTTTGGTTTCTAAAGAAGGTCGCATAAAGATTGCTGATTTTGGTTTAGCTAGAGGTGCACTTCTTGGAAATACTATGACAGCTGAATCTAGTGTGATATTAGGAAGTGTTTCATACCTCTCCCCCGAGCAAGTTCAAAGGGGGGTGGCAGATGCTAGAAGTGATATCTACTCACTCGGAATTGTTCTCTTTGAAATCCTCACCGGAGAAAAGCCCTATCAGGGAGAAGATCCAGTACAGGTAGCGATAAAACATGTAAACGAACGGGTGCCTGCTCCCTCAACGCTAAAGCCTGGACTCTCTGTAGAGATTGATCGACTTGTCTTATCAGCTACAGATATCGATCCTGATAAACGGCCAAGAGATGCCGTTATATTGCTTGAGAAACTACGTGAACTCTCCGAGAAGCTAGATCCCCGTAAGAGACAATTAAGTCTAGAACTTGACCTGCCACCACTTGCTATCAAAGAACCAGGAAAAAAAGATGGCGCAAAACGCCTTCGTAGAGATAAGGATCGTGAAGTAGAGATTCCCAAAAACCAGGAGGCTGCCGTGAAAAAAGAGAAGAGTTCTTCAATAGGCAAGAAGGCTTTATCTAAGCGTGTTAAACGTAATCGTCAGATAGCAGCTCTGATTGCAATCGCTCTTGGAGTTGGTATTTGGTATGTAATTGTTGGCCCTGGTTCAAAAGTAATTGTTCCATCTCTTGCAGGCCTGACGGTCAAGGAAGCAAGTAGTGAGTTGGCCGACCTCGGCCTTGATTTAAGAGTAGAGCGCGAGGAATTTAATGAAGATATCCCAGAAGATCGAGTGATTAACTCAAGTCCTGCTGGGGGCGGGCGCATTTCACCTGATGGAACAGTTGAGGTAACAATCTCAAAGGGTAAAGAGCGTTATATCGTTCCAACTCTTCAGGGACTAAAAATAGAAATTGCTGAAGGATTAATTACTGATAATAAATTAGTTGTTGGTGAGGTAATCGAAGAGTTCTCAAGTGAATTTCCCAAAGGCTTTATTATGCGAAGCAGCCCTGCTGCTGGTGAACGCATAAAGCGCGATAGCCAAGTGACTTTATATCTCTCAAAAGGCATTGAGCAGATAGGGATCTCCAGCTATCAAGGAAAAAGTGGCGAGCAAGCTCTTAATGAATTGACTGAAGCTGGTTTTGATGTTGAAACTAAGTATATCTTTAGTGAAGATTTGCCAATAGGAGCAGTTGTAAATCAGATCCCAAGTGGTGGAGATATCGATAAGGGAAGCGTAATAACCTTAACTGTATCTAAGGGATCTCAGTTTGTTTTTATTCCTAATGTCTTCTCCTTAACTCAAGCCAAGGCCGTTGATACCCTTAAGGACCTTGACTTGAAGGTAATTATCAAGAAAGTTGGTAATAAAAAGATCAAAGTTGTCACCAATATCTCACCAAAAGTGGGAGATAAAGTGAAACGTGGCTCAACTGTCACAATCACTGTAGGGTGATTTAGTGCCCAAAGCAGTGAAGAAACCTAGGATTGGTGCTCATGTGCCAACTTCAGGTGGAATGGCCAAGCGCGCTATTGAATACGCCAAAACTATAAAGGCTGAAGCTATTCAGGTATTTGCCTCAAATCCCAGAGGTTGGGCGATGCCTGAGACAAATCATGAGGCTGATCAAGCATTCATTGAAAAAGCGAATGAGCTAGAAATTGAGACCTATGTTCACGCGCCATTTCTTATTAATTTAGGATCTCCAACCGAGGGCACCTATAAGAACTCTCTTGCATCTACTAAATACTCCCTCAAGCGAGGACGTGAGATAAAGGCTAAAGGCGTAGTAATTCACACAGGTTCTGCAGTTGATGAAGGAAATATCAAAAAGGCGTGGAAACAGATCCATGAAGGCATGATGCCAATACTTAACGAACTAGATGACCAAGATCCTTGGCTTCTACTTGAACCTACCGCTGGTCAAGGTCAATCACTCGTCAAGCGCTTAGAGGATTTGAATAATTATTTTGAAGCCCTTGAGTGGCATCCCAAGGTTGGTATCTGTCTTGATACCTGCCATGTTTTTGCAGCAGGGCATGACATAAAGATTAAGGGTGGAATGAGTGCAACTATTGATTTATTGGTCGAGGTTGCAGGCGCTGAGCGAATTCAGCTAATTCATGCCAATGACTCTATGGATGTGCTTGGCTCCCTTAAAGATCGCCATCAAAATCTTGGAGAAGGCGAGATTGGCACTAAGCCATTTGCAGAACTTCTAGCTCACCCCGCTATTGTTGATGCTCCGCTAATTCTAGAAACTCCAGGGGAAGAGCCCGAGCATGGAAGTGAAGTAGCGATACTAAAGAAGATGAGGGATAAATAGTGCAACTTAGATTAGCCCCCTGGGCCCTTCTTGCAGTAGCTGCAATGTGGGGAATTTCCTTTGTCTGGATGAAAGATATTTTAGATCAGCAAGATGTTTATAGCTTTCTAACTTCAAGATTTATCTTTGCGGCACTGGCTATGATAATTATCAAGCCCAAGGTATTAAAACTCTTTACCAAAGAGCTAGTAAGTAAAGGTTTCATCATTGGATTGGCTCTAGGCTCTGGTTATATTTTTCAAACACTCGGTCTTGATCGAACTACTCCTGCAATAACTGGATTTATCACCGGCCTTTATGTCGTAATAACTCCATTAATTGCAGCTCTTTTACTAAAGGAGCGAGTCACCCTGACAATGTGGGGCTTTATTCTTTTGGCGGTAGTGGGCCTTGCAGTTCTATCCGTTGAAGGTTGGAGCGTTGGTATTGGAGAGTTTCTAGTATTTATCTCGGCAATTTTATTTGCAGTTCATATCATCATGCTTGGTGCTTGGAGCAAGAACTTTGATGCCTACGCCCTAACAGTGATGCAGTTAATCGGCTGCGCCTTCTTATCGGCAATTCCGGCTGGGATTAATGGATTTAACCCTCCCCCAGATACTCAAGTTTGGGCAGTGGTTATCTTTACAGCTGTCTTTGCCACAGCGATAGCCTTTGTAATCCAAACTTGGTCACAGGCTCGAATCTCTACTACTAAAGTTGCGGTGATATTAATGATGGAGGTGGTATTTGCCGCTCTATTCTCATTTGCATATGGAATGGAGCCCTTCACTCTTCGTTTAGCAATCGGTGGCACCTTGGTGCTCATTGCCATGCTTGCCATTGTGCAGCCACGCTTTTCATCTCCGAGATCTAGCTGAGATACTAAGGAGATGGCAGATAGCTTGGAATTCATCGATTTAAGATCTGACACTGTAACTAAACCTTCTTTAGAGATGCGCTCTGCAATGGCTAGCGCAGAAGTTGGCGATGATGTCTACTCTGATGATCCAACTGTTAATTCACTTGAAGAGAGAGTTGCAGAACTATTTGGCAAAGAAGCTGCCTTATTTACCCCAAGCGGCTCTCTTGCAAATCAATTATCAATTCGCTCTTTAGTATCTCCAGGCGAGGAGTTAATCTGTGAAACTAACTCCCATATCGCCCGCGCTGAGCTTGGAGCGGCAGCGACTTTTAGCGGAATTACAACGAGGACCTGGCTTGCAGAGCGTGGGTTATTAAATGCTAGCCAAGTTCTAGATCTAGCAAAACCTGATTCTGGCCCCTATCTAGTTTCAACTACAGCAATTGCTATCGAAAATACCCATAACTTTGGTGGTGGAAGCATTCAACCAATAGAGGAAATTGCTCTGCTAAGTAGGCAGGCAAGAGAGTTAGGGCTCTTTCTCCACCTTGATGGGGCAAGGATCTGGAATGCTCATGTCGCATCAGGAATTTCTCTACTTGAGTATGGAAAGTACTTTGAAACAATTAGCGTCTGCCTATCAAAGGGGCTAGGAGCTCCAGTTGGATCGCTGATGATCTCCAATAAAGAGCGCATCTCCTCGGCTAGAGTTTGGCGTAAGCGATATGGCGCTGGGATGAGACAGGTTGGAATTCTGGCAGCTGCCGGTCATTACGCACTTGATCACAACATATCTCGATTAGCCGATGATCATATAAAGGCTAAAAAGCTAGCTCAAGTATGTGCAAGCGCTGCGCCCTCAACTATTAATCCAGATTTTGTTGAGACAAATATCGTTGGACTTGATCTCTCCAAGGCAAATGTATCTGCACTTGAATTTGCCTCTTCTGCAAAACAAAAAGGTTTATTGGTTAGCGCCCTAGGAAAGAGCTACCTTCGATTGGTAACTCATATGGATATAACCGATGAGGCAAATGAGAGAGCCGGCGCTATTTTAAAGGAGTTACTAGAGCGCGCCTTCGTGCTTAAGTAGCCACTCTTTATATCTCAATCCATAAGCATAATTTCCTAGCGCCCCGCCTGTTTTAACAATTCGATGACAAGGAACCACAAGGGCAATTAAATTTCGAGCACAAGCACTTCCTGCTGCTCGCACCGCATCATCTGAACCTGCCCGCTTTGCTAAATCGGCATAGGAGATAGTTTTTCCTGGAGAGACTTTTCTCATCACTCTCCATGCTGATTGTGAAAACTTCTCACCTTCCTGATCAACTTTAATCCCATCAAGCGCTTTTAGATCCCCGTCAAAGTAATCAGAGACTAGATCTGTAATTATTGGAATTTGATTGACTTTCTTGCTCTCTAATTGTCTCTCCTGCTTAGAGATTGAGTCAAGGAGTTCATCTTGTGAGGTAAAACCTGCAGCGATAAGAATATGTTCGCGTGATATTAGAGATAGAGCCCCTACTGGAGTTTTAAGAGTAGTTCGAAGCAACACTTGCAAATCCTACTGTCCTAAACTAAATATGGAAATACTACAAACGATCGCGAAGCATCTCAGCTACAAGGAAAGCAAGCTCTAAAGATTGAGTGTGGTTAAGCCTTGGATCACAGGCGCTCTCATATCGGGTAGCGAGATCCTCATGCGAGATTTCCTCTCCCCCACCGACACACTCTGTAACATCATCGCCGGTTAATTCAATGTGAATTCCTCCAGGATGGGTTCCAAGTTTCTGATGAACTTCAAAGAAGCCCTTTACTTCATCTAGAACATCATCGAATTTACGAGTTTTATACCCGCTTGGAGCTTCATAAGTATTGCCATGCATTGGATCGCAGACCCAGAGAACTTTCGCTCCAGATTTATCTACCGCCTCAATAATCCCTGGAAGAACGCTACGCACATTTGCCGCGCCCATTCTGGTTATAAAGGTTAAGCGACCTGGCTCATTATCTGGATTAAGCGCCTTGATAATTTCTAGCGCGCTCTGAGCAGTTGTCTTTGGACCTAGTTTGACCCCTATAGGATTTTTAATCTTCTTTGCAAAATCAATATGTGCCCCGTCTAATTGACGTGTGCGCTCGCCTATCCAAACAAAGTGCGCTGAAACATCATAAGCATCGCCAGTTCTTGAATCAATTCTAGTTAGAGCCTTCTCATACTCAAGAATTAGAGCCTCATGACTTGAATAAAAATCAACTGTCTTAAACTCCTCAGGATTTATTCCTGCAGATCTCATAAAATCAAGAGCTCTTCCAATTTCATTAGCCATAGCTTCATAGCGCACACCAATACGCGAATCCTTAACAAAACCTTTATTCCACTCATGAACTAAACGCAGGTCTGCAAAGCCGCCTTGAGTAAAGGCGCGAACTAGATTTAGCGTTGAGGCAGAGGTTTGATAAACCTTAACTAGGCGAGCAGGGTTAGGGCGACGGGCTTCTGGTGTGAATTCCAGATCATTAACAGCATCACCGCGATATGCAGGAAGTGAAACTTCGCCTCTCGTCTCCAAATCATTACTTCTAGGCTTTGCAAATTGCCCTGCCATTCGACCAACTTTTATTACCGGAAGGCTTGCGCCATATTGGAGAACTGCAGCCATCTGCAAAATAGTCTTAATACGGTTTCGAATCGAGTCGGCAGTTGCTCCCAGAAATGTCTCTGCGCAATCTCCACCTTGCAGCATAAAAGCTTTGCCATCTGCTGCTTGAGCAATTTTCTCTTTTAAGTTATCGCATTCGCCAGCGAAAACTAGTGGTGGAAGCGACTTTAATTCTTTTACTGCCAACTCTAATTCAGAGCGATCTGGCCAATTAGGCTGTTGAGCTGCCTTGAGGGCGGGATCAAAGAGAGAATCAATTGACATGGTCAAAGAGTAGGCAACTTAGGGCAATCGGCGTCGGCCAATTATCCGAAGAAAACTTCTGCCTCTGCTAATAGAGCTGGATCTACCGTCTTTAACTTCTCGGTAGCTGAGGCCAATGGGACACGCTTGATTGCTGTGCCATGAAGCGCAACCATCTTGCCCCAATCTCCTTCATGAGCCGCAGTTATGGCATGTAGACCAAAGCGCGTTGCAAGGACTCGATCAAATGCTGTTGGCGTTCCCCCACGTTGAATATGGCCAAGGATTGAGGTGCGAGCCTCAGCGCCGGTGCGCTTTTCAATCTCATTAGCTAACCACTCACCAATTCCTGAAAGTTTGACATGGCCAAAGGCATCTTTAGTTGAATCTTTAGTAATTAAATCGCCATCTTTTGGAAGGGCGCCCTCTGCCACCACCAAAATTGGAGCATAAGATTGTTCAAATCTAGATTTAACATATGAGCAAACTTTATCGATATCAAATGGAACTTCAGGAATGAGAATGCATGAAGCACCGCCGGCAAGTCCAGAGTGCAGCGCAATCCAGCCAGCATGTCTTCCCATAACCTCCACAATTAGCGCGCGGTGATGAGACTCTGCAGTGGTATGAAGACGATCGATCGCCTCAACTGCAATATTAACTGCGGTATCAAAGCCAAATGTGTAATCAGTGTTATTTAGATCATTATCAATGGTCTTTGGAACGCCAATTACTTTTACACCTAAAGCATCTAATTTTGTAGCAACACCTAAAGTATCTTCTCCGCCGATAGCAATTAGAGCATCAACATTCATCTTGGCAAGATTTTCTTTGATTCGCTCTACTCCATTTTCAATCTTAAATGGATTGGTCCGTGATGAACCAAGAATAGTTCCACCGCGCGGAAGAATTCCTCGGGTCGCCGCAATATTTAGCGGCATCGTAAGCCCCTCTAGCGGGCCTTTCCATCCATCACGAAATCCGATGAACTCATAGCCATATTCTTTTTCGCCCTTGCGTACCACTGCTCTGATTACTGCATTTAGTCCAGGACAATCTCCGCCGCCTGTAAGCACACCGAAACGCATATGAATTACTCCGATTAGATAATTGGATTTGAATCAGCTCTGACTCAGGTAGAGATTCTAGCGCATTGCAAAATTATCAATGAAATTACCGCGTAACTACCACGCCTTTTCCAACTACAACTATTCCACCAGGTGAAACTGTGAAGCGCTGGCGATCTCTCTCTATATCAAATCCAATACTGGCCCCAGGTTCCACAATTACGCTCTTATCTAAGATTGCATTTTTAACCCTAGCTCCATCTCCTATTCGCACAGTCGGCATAAGTACTGAGCTCTCAACTACAGAGTCGCGACCAGCATAGACATCATATGAGGCAACAGTTCTGCGTAGTTCGCCGCCAGAGATGATAGATCCAGCGCCAACAACTGAATCAAATGCAATACCGCGCTCTGAGAACTTTGCCGGAGGAAGAGATGGTGGATTGGTAAGAATTGGCCACTGGCGATTATAAAGATTAAAAATAGGTAGCGGCGAAACTAAATCCATATGTGCATCAAAATAACTATCAATGCTTCCTACATCACGCCAATAACCTTTATCGCGCTCAGTCTCACCTGGCACCACATTATTTGCAAAGTCATAAACCTTTGCAAGGCCAGCTCTAGTCATAGCAGGAATGATGTTTGCACCTAAGTCATGACGGGAGTCGACATCTTCCGAATCAAGAATCAGAGCCTCCTCCATCGCGTCGCGACGAAAGATGTAATTACCCATGGAAACCAAACATAAATCAGGATGACCTGGCATTGCTGGAGGATCTTTAGGCTTTTCATGAAATGCTTTTATAGTAACTCCATCGCTATCAAGTTCAATAACTCCAAATTCCGAAGCCTCAGATCGCTTCACTCTAATTGCAGCAACTGTTACTCCAGCTCCGCTTTCCAAGTGACTTATATACATTGCATTCGGATCCATCCGATAGACGTGATCTGCGCCAAAGACGATTACATGTTTTGGGTTCTCATCATGGATTAAATTGAAATTCTGCAAAATCGCATCCGCGCTTCCGGTATACCAACGTGGACCAAGTCTCTGCTGCGCTGGAACAGGGGTGATGTAGTTTCCAAGGAGGGTAGACATTCTCCATGTTGTAGTTATATGTCTATCAAGTGAATGTGACTTGTATTGTGTAAGAACTGCAATTCTTAAAAACCCAGCATTAACAAGATTGGAGAGAACAAAATCAACTAAACGATAGGAGCCACCAAATGGAACTGCCGGCTTTGCTCTATCTGCTGTTAATGGCATCAAGCGCTTACCTTCGCCGCCAGCAAGCACTATTCCTAATGGAAGATCTAAGCGGGCCATATGTCTAACGATACTCTTGGCAGGTGAGCAACGCTAAGGTCAAAGTAGCCATGATTACTCGCGAATGGCCCCCTGAAATCTATGGTGGAGCCGGGGTTCATATCGCAAACCTAGTCTCAGCTCTCAAGCAGAGCGGAGATATCGAGAGCTTTGTTCATTGCTTTGGTGGGGCAAGAAGTGATGCCGCTAATTATCAATTACCTAAAGAGCTATCCTCGATTAATCCAGCGCTTCAAACCCTTCTACTTGATAGCGATATTGCTAAAAATCTAAAGGGGATGGATATTGCACACTCCCATACTTGGTATGCCAATCTAGCCGGGTATTTAGCGATGAAAATATTTGGAATTCCCCATGTCATTACCGCCCACTCTCTGGAACCCTTGCGTCCCTGGAAAGCTGAACAGCTAGGTGGTGGATATCAAATTTCATCATGGGCTGAAAAGATTTCCTATGAGAGTGCATCTGCCATCATCGCAGTGAGCGATGGCATGAGAGCTGATGTGTTAAAGGCCTATCCCAAGATAGATACCAATAAAGTTGTGACGATTAGAAATGGGATAGATACCAAGGCCTTTGCTCCTAATCCAAATTCAGAGGTTTTAAAAAAGTATGGGATTAATTCACCTTATGGTTTATTTGTTGGAAGAATAACTAGGCAGAAGGGTCTTGCTCACTTGCTTCGTGCTTGGCAGAGAGTTCCTAAGGATTACTCTCTAGTGCTCGCCGCAGGATCACCTGATGAACCAGCAATTGGCGCTGAAGTTGAGCAACTAATTGCAGAGCTATCAAAGCAGCGAGGAAATATCATTTGGATCAAGCAGATGCTAGATCGTGAAGAATTAACCGCTCTTCTTACGGGAGCTCAAGTATTTCTCTGTCCATCAATCTATGAACCGCTAGGAATTGTTAATTTAGAGGCGATGGCCTGTGAAACCGCAGTTGTGGCATCTAAAGTTGGAGGCATTCCTGAGGTAGTAGTTGATAATGAAACTGGATTATTAGTTGATTACTCATCTAATCCGTCAGAGTTTGAAGATCTCCTTGCTTCTGCGATTAATAAATTAATGTCAGATAAATCACTATCTATTAAATACGGTCAAGCAGGGCGAATCCGCGCGATTGAGCACTTCGGATGGGATAAGGTTGCTAATTCCACCATCGAGTTATACCGGAGTCTAATAAAGTAAATGTCACGAAAAGGTTGGGTGCTCTTTGCCCTAGTTGGTTTGCTATGGGGAGTTCCCTATCTATTTATGAAAGTTGCAGTTGAAGAGCTTTCAACTCCAGTAATTGTTTTTGCTCGCCTTGCTATTGGAGCCCTTCTCTTGATTCCAGTAGCCCTATATGAAAAATCTATTCGGCCAGCTCTTAAGTACTGGCCATATATTCTGTTCTACTCTGTTCTTGAAATGGTAATTCCTTGGTATTTAATTACTACCGCTCAGAAGGATCTCTCATCAGGATTGGTTGCGCTCTTGGTTTCAACAGTTCCAATCTGGGCAACGCTATTTGCTCATCACAGCGGCGATTCGACGGCAGCTCATCGCACCAGAATCTTCGGTATTGCTATGGGGCTGTTAGGTGTGGCATTACTTGTGGGAATTGAATCCTTAAATGACTTTGATAGCGCTATCGCAATTGCAATGGTATTAGTTGCATCTATCTCTTATGCCTGGGCAGTAAATATGATTACTAGGAGAGCTCCTGAAATCTCTGGAGTGGCAATCAATGGATTATCTATGATGATTGCTCTGATTTTCTTTGCTCCCTTTGCTGCCTTTAACTTGCCAACTAAGAGTCCATCAATTGAGGCAATTAGTGCAACTGCAGCCCTTGGAATCTTCTCCACAGGCCTTGCCTTCTGGATTTTCTTTATGGTCTTGAAAGAAATTGGCCCTGCTCGAGCATCTCTTGTCGTTTATCCAAACACGGCAGTTGCTGTGATCCTTGGAATCATAATTCTCAATGAGAAGCTAACTCTGGCTATTACTATCGGTCTTCCCTTGGTTTTAATCGGTTCTTATTTTGCTAGCAAAAAGTCTGAAACCCCAGTTGTTACCGGGTAAATCCCAACTTAAGTAAGGCCTTAGAGTCGCTCTGCCAATTAGCCATAACTTTTACATGAAGGCCAAGAAAAATTCGAGCCTTTAATTTCTTTTCTATCTCACCTCTTGCAATAGTCCCTACTTGCTTGAGTCTCTCTCCCTTATGGCCAATGATTATCGCCTTCTGACTATCGCGCTCAACAATAATTGAGGCATGGATATCAAAAAATGGAGTATCGCCTTCCACTCGCTTATCACGCTCTGAGATTTCATCTATTAAAACTGCAATTGAGTGGGGCACCTCCTCAAAAACATCTTCAATAGCAGCCTCTCTAATTAGATCTGCAATCTGAGTATTTAGCTCTTGATCAGAGCTCATATCAGCTGGATAAAAGGGTGGGGATTCTGGAGCGTATTTTGCTAGCAGATCCATAAGCAATTGAACTTGATCATCAGTTTTGGCAGATAATGGCACTACTTCATCCCAAGCAAAGCCTGCATCCTGCGCTAATTTGCTAGCAGCTATTAATTGCTCAGGCATTAGAGCTTTCTTGGCCATATCAATCATTGTTATGGCGCAGATTTTCTTAGCGCTTCGATGGCGCGCCATCTCCTTGGCGATAAAGAGATCACCTGCCCCAATTGCTTCAACTGCAGGAATGCAGAGCACAATGGCATCAACTGATTCCATATTCTCATTAACAATTGAATTAAGGGCCCCGCCAAGTAGGGTCTTTGGCTTATGAACTCCAGGGGTATCAACTACTACTAATTGAAAATCAGGACGGGTAACAATTCCTCGGATAGCGTTTCGAGTGGTATTTGGATGATGCGAGGTGATGACAATTTTTTCGCCTACTAGAGCATTAACAAGCGTTGATTTTCCAGTATTGGGCCTGCCAACAATTGCAACAAAGGCGGCTTTATGTGTCATCACCGCTAAGGGTACCCGTCTTTTGGCTACTAATTGGCAACATCAACTCGAGGGCATCTGGAACTGAAGTAACAATCTCAGCTATGCGCTCACCAATTAAGCGATGACAACCATCACTTGTTGGTGAGGTAATAGGTCCTGGCACTGCCATGACAGGTCGCATTATCTCGGCAGCATCACGGGCAGTTCTAAGAGAGCCACTTCTAAATGCAGCTTCGATAACGATAGTTCCCTTTGAAAGCGCGGCGATTAATCTATTTCTAGTCAAGAATCTCTCAGCTCTTGCCCCAACTCTTGGCATTACCTCAGAGATAAGTGCTCCACTTTCTTGTAATTCAGAGAAGATTTTATTATTTCCAGCTGGATAGTTAACAGATACTCCAGATGCAAGAACAGCAAATGTTGAACCTTCTGCAGCTAAGCAACCGCGATGAGCATGGGTATCTATTCCATATGCTCCCCCACTAACTACCGCCCAATTACGATCTGCAAAACCGCTTGCAAATTCGCTAGCAACTCTTGCCCCATAGAGCGTTGGCTTTCTTGTCCCAACGATGGAGATAGATTGTGCTGGCAGATTAGCTCCTTTAATGATCAAGCCAATAGGTGGATTGCTCAAGTCATTTAGAGATGTAGGCCAATACATTGAACTTGGGGTAATAAATCTTGCTTCAGCAAATTCAATCTCTTCCCAAAGCTCTTGGGCAGAGGTATCAATGAGTACCTGGCGAATCCCTCCAGATGCTTTATTTATCCTCTCATATGCCCCATGGATGATCCGCTCCACCAGCTCCACTGCGCCATAACGCTTTAACTCAATCGACCAGGTGATGCTCCCTGGCTCAATAGCGCTAAAGAGCTTTAACCGAGCTTGAATCTCTAAGTCATCTTTTATCTGATTTTCTATATCAATCATTGCTAGAGAATAAGAGTGATAGGCGCTAACGCCTCTCAAATCATTAGCTAGATGTGAATAACCCTACTTGTTGATTAGGGCCTGGATATTTGCATATGACTTTCTATGAATAGTAGTTACACCTAATTCAATTAACGATCTCTCATGGGCCCTGGTGACATAACCTTTATGCTCAGCAAAGTGATAGCCAGGGTGGTCATCATCTAGTTTGACCATTATTCGATCTCGATAAACCTTGGCAAGTATCGATGCTGCCGATATTGAAATAGCAACTTGATCTCCTTTCCAGATAGCAAGGGATTCAGAGCGAAGTCCAGAAATCTGATAGCCATCGGTTAGGACATACTCTGGCTCAATTTCTAAAGCGTTAATGGCTCTACGCATTCCCTCAAGATTTGCTTTATGTAAACCAATGGCATCTATCTCTGATGCTGGAATTTCAATGATTGAGTAATCCAGAGCGTGCTCAACTATTACTTCAAATAACGCTTCTCGCACACTTGGCTTTAGCTCCTTTGAATCTCGCACTTGAGCTAGCTTCACAGCAGTTATATCTTTTAGCATCACAGCTGCCACAACTAATGGTCCAGCACATGCCCCACGTCCAGCCTCATCAACTCCTGCAATTTTAGTTAATCCTGATTGAAGCAGTCTTGATTCAATCATAAATTACTTAGAGTTTTTAACTGGAATCTTCGAGAGATCTTCGCCCTTTTCAAGAATTGCCAGATTAGAAAATGGCCAGATGATAAATGTTGCCCGCCCTGTGACTTTATCTAGCGCAACCATTCCTTTATTGGGATCATCAGTATGAAAGCGAGAATCTGCGCTAGCTCCGCGGTGATCTCCCATGACCCAGATAAATCCTTGCGGTACCTCTACTTCAAATTCTGAATCACTGGGTTTATCGCCTTCATAGATATAAGGCTCATTAATACTCACGCCATTGACTTCAATTTTTCCATCTTTGCCACAGCAGCGAACTTTATCTCCGCCAACTCCTATAACTCTCTTAATCAAGTATTGCTTAGATGGATCTGGCAGAACTCCAACGAAAACTAAGGAATCCTTTATTACTTTGCGAATCCCAGAGGAATCATCATAATTTGGTGATAGCCAATTAGCTGGATCTCTAAAAACTACAACTTCGCCTCGCTTAATATCACTAAAGAGGGCTCCGAACTTGTTTACTCCCACTCGATCATTAACCTGAAGGGTGTTCTCCATAGAGCCAGAGGGGATATAGAAGAATTGGATAAAGAAAGTTTTGACGATGATAGATAGAACTAGCGCCGAGATAATTAGGATGGGCAGCTCGCGAAGGCTACTGCCCCTCGCTTTAGGCGACATTACTCTGGGCTTTAAGACTTAGTTGGTTCAGTTTCAGTAGGAGTTGCTTCCTCTGCTACTTGCGCGCTCTCTGGAGCAATGCTCTCTTCAACTACAGCCTCTGGAGCAGCTACCTCAACTACCTCTGCAACTGGCGCAACTTCCTCAACTGGATTAGTTGTTGAAGTTGAATACAAAACCTCTAGGTCATCTGCCCCACGACGCTCACGAATCTTGGCAGCCTTGCCACGAAGATCACGGAGATAGAAGAGTTTGGCGCGACGAACTTCGCCTTTTCTTACTACTTCAATCTTTTCAATAACAGGTGCGTGAACTGGGAAAATTCTCTCAACGCCAACTCCATAGGAGATTTTGCGAACTGTAAAAGTCTCGCGGACTCCAGATCCTTGACGGGCAATTACTAGACCTTGGAAAATCTGAATACGGCTCTTGCTACCTTCAATAACACGGACATGAACTTTTAACTCATCACCGGGACGGAAGTTAGGTAGGTCCTTACGGAGAGAGGCGGCATCTAGCGCATCGAGCACGTTCATTATTTTGTCCTCACAATTGGTCTTTATTTATCCTTCAGGCCTTTTCCAAGGGATTGGCCTAACAACTCCGCGTATCTTGCCATACCTTGAGGCTAAGTGCTAAATCCCTAAAAAATAGGGCAGAAAGTGAGCTATCGCCCCTGGATTTGGGCGCTAAGGGCGGCATGAAGAAATGGGCCAGCGACAATTACTGAACTCCTTGAAGAACCATCTCTTGCCTTAGTAACTGAAAAAGTCGCCCCAGCTTCTTGGGCAATTAATGATGCCGCAGCATAATCCCATTCATTTACTCCCTCTTCAAAATAGGCATCAAGTGATCCACTTCCTACATGGCAAATATCAACAGCGCATGCGCCAAGTCTTCTTAAATCTCTTACCTTTGGAAGTAGATCTTCAATTATCTTTGCTTGCACTTTACGATTATTGATGTCATATGCAAAGCCAGTACCCACTAAAGCTCGATCAAGATTTACTGGATCATTACATTTAATCGGTAAATTGTTGAGAAAAGCTCCATTTGATTTTGATGCTTTCCAGAGTGAATTTGTTGTGGGTGAATAGACCACACCTGCTATAAATTCTTCCTTGTTCTTTGCTGCAATACTGATACACCAGCCAGGTAGGTCATAAAGATAATTCACAGTTCCATCGATAGGATCAATTACCCAAGTAATTCCAGATTCGCTCTCTTTATTTGCCCCTTCCTCGCCAATTAATCCATCCAATGGCCTTTGATTAAGAATCTGGCTTACTATCAAAGCTTCACTCTGGTGATCCTTCTGAGTGGCAAAATCAAGAGCACCACTTTTTTCATCGAATTCAAACTTATTAGGTCTATCCAAGAGTAACTCCCCAGCGCTTAGCGCAACTTTCTCGGCAAGGGCTAATAACTCAAGGTTTAGCGACATATTCCAATCTAATCATAGTTTCATCGATGCCAAGTAGACTTGCCTTCATGCTCACCTCCTACAAAAGACTATTTGCCGTGCCCGGAGGTTGGAATTTCTCTTTTGCAGGCTTCATATTGCGCATGCCAATTTCAATGCTCTACATTGCAATTGTTCTCTTTATTGTTGCAGAAACTGGCTCATATGCCCTTGCTGGCGCTTTATCTATGGTGGCATCACTTGTCTTATCGGTAGCCACACCGCTTTGGTCTAGGGTTGCAGATCAAATTGGCCAAAATAAAGTTCTATCTATAACCGCCCCAGTTCATCTAATTTTCCTTGGACTCTTTGTTTATCTGGTTAAGAGCGATGCTCCTACCTGGAGTTGGTTTACCTCAGCGATAATCTTTGAAGCCTTTGTTATTGGCTCAGGGCAGATGGTTAGAAGGCGCTGGATTCATGTAATTGGTGATGATCGAAAGCTCATTGATACTGCCTACTCTTTTGAAGCACTTGTCGATGAAGTAATTTTTACTAGCGGCCCAGTGCTTGCGGCAATTACCGCTTCCTACTTCTTTCCAGAGGCTGCGATATTTACTGCTATGGGATTTATCAGCGTTGGAACCCTGCTCTTTCTCTCGCAGCGAAGAACTCAACCGCCAGCTCATCCCCGTCAAGTCGGCGATGATCATTCATTGCTTATTAAAGATAGATTCATTCAAGCACTATTCATTCCCATGATGGCAGTTGGAGCATTTTTTGGTTCAACTAGCTTAGCTCTTGTTGGCTATCTTGATGAATTTGGAATTCGTGAATATAGCGGTTTTTATATAGCCATCTGGTCGCTTAGCTCTGGAATTTCCGCCTTTATAAGTGGATCCCTGCATTGGAAGATTAATGAGGCGCGAAGATTTGTTATTTCAGTTTTTGCTTTAACTCTTCTTACTCTTCCAATTTATCTTGCGGCGCAGTTATTTACAGGCAACTTAACCATCTTGGCAATTGCACTATTTATTAACGGTCTAGCGATAGCTCCCCTACTAACTGCGGGATTTGCTGTTGCAGAGCGCTCGGTTAGCCCTAAGCGCACTACTGAAGTGTTGGCTTGGTCAATTTCTGCGCTAAATCTTGGTGGGGCTATCCCTGCTGCAATTACTGGATACATCATTGACACATACGGCTCAACTGTCGCATTTATGGTGCCAGTTATCTGCATGTTAATTGCTCTAATTTCGCTTCTACCATTTCTTAGCCTTTGGAGAGCAAAAGTAATTCAACTCTAAGGCTAATTTCCCTCAGATTTCACTACTCTTATGGCAATCTTTACCCATGACTGACTTGCGCTTTATCTCACGTTCTCAAGATGGAGAACATTTAGAGCTAAGTGATAGCGATGGAAATAATTTCTCACTAAGAGTTAGCGATACTTTGCGCGCTGCTGTCAACGAGCGTCGTTTAGCAACAGTAGTTGAGAGCGCTCCACAATATTCAATCAAAGAGATTCAAGCTCGCCTAAGAGCTGGCGAAAGCTTTGCTGAAGTTGCTCGCATCTCAGGATTATCAATTGAAAAAGTTGAGCGCTATGCAAGTCCAATATTGCAGGAGCGTGCTTGGATTATTGAACTTGCAGAGAAGGCTTCACCAAAGGGAACATCTCTTCCCCTCTCAGAATTAGTTATTCAACGTCTTGCTCCTCGAGGCGTCAATATGAATCAGATCTCTTGGAATACCTGGAGGCTAGATGATGGAACTTGGCATCTAGTTCTCACCTATCCATCAAGAGATGGGCAATCTGAGGCAACTTGGAGCTTTGATGCAAATAAGCGAACTATCCACTCAAGAGATGATGGCGCTAGATGGATTAATGGTGAAGAAGTTTCACAGAAGAGCGCCCCAAAAAATGATCGATTAAGTGATCATGGAGTTCTCTTTCCAATGGAGGGAGAAACTTCTCAGCCGCCTCGTTTAGTTGCGGTGAGAACTGATCCAAACCTACTCGAGGAGACAAGTTTCGTAAAAGAGATCGCTCCTGATGCGAAGAAAGATGGCGTAACTAAGAGAATTTCAATTCCATCCTGGGATGACATTATGTTTGGACGAGGCAAGAAGAAAGATGAGCAAGAGGAAGAGTAAAAACTTAAATATCAACGCTTAATAAAGGTATTGCAGTCTCAGCTTGGGTAGTTCCCCCATGGTGTCCGACCATAGATAGTTGTAGCTCTTGCCTCTCAGCCTCAACCATTATGAACTCGCCGTTGGCAATAGCAATCAAATCTCCAATTCGATCCAGATTCTTATCTAATACTTCAGGGCCAAATAAATTCAAAGCTATAGCTTCTTGCCGAGTGTAGAGAGTCACTTTTTCTTTGAAGAACTCCTGCCACTGTGACTTTGTCTCATCTAAGCTACCTGGCTTTAGATAGAGATAGCGCACTCTTGGTTCGCCCCCAAGTAAATCGACGTTCTTCAGCAAGTCATTTTCTTTCCCTAAAACTACAAAATCATCTCTATTAATCATTCCATGATCGGATGTGATCCATAGCCGGCTTCCTTTTGGCAAGTTTTCAATAAGTTTCAAGATTAAATCTGCACTCTTTGCCATGGCATAGTGAAACTTCTCAGAGCCTAACCCCTCGCGATGCGAGGCATCATCAACATCATTTAGATATAGATAAGCAAAAGATCTAGTATTACTGAGAGCGCTCTTTGCTTGATCGACCATCTCATCTACCTGATTAACTCCATAGTAATCAGCGCCACGTAGAGCAGCCCTAGTAAAGCCCGTTTCTTGATAACGTTTTGCTGCAATGTGAGAGACCTTAACTCCTTGCTTCTTTGCTCGCTCAAACAAAGTTGCCTCTGATTGCCAGATGTAAGGATCTACTCGTTCATCCCATTTAAGAGCATTTAACAAACGCTCCGGAGTTCCACTATTTGGAACTCTCATTGTGTAACCAACCATTCCATGAACTCCAACTGCGCAACCAGTACCAAGGGAGGTCAAACTGGCAGAAGTTGTTGAAGGGAAAGTAGCTTGCAATTGGCTATGGTTTTTAACTTGCGAAAATATTGGTAGCTCTTTACTAACTATCTCTAGCGCATTAACTCCCATGCCATCTACTAGAAGCAAACACTCTCTCTGACCCTCATTATTGCTAAGCCCTAAAGAATTAATGCAGTTAGATACCCCAAGTGTTGCAAATATAGATTGAGATAAATCTGAGAGCAGGTAGGCCACTGCCCTATCTTTCCAGTAACCTTGACCTCTAATGATCAAATACTCAGAGGCGGTAGCTAAAGCCCTTGGAGATAAGAGCCCAATAGTTGCTCTGGAATCGACAATTATTACTCATGGACTCCCCCGGCCTAAGAATCTTGAAGTGGCCCTTGAAGTTGAGCAAATCGTTATCGAAGCCGGCGCAACGCCAGCAACAATTGCAATTATCGATGGTCAGATCAACATAGGACTAGAGCCTGATCAACTAACTCGCATCGCAAACGATGAAAATATCTTGAAGGCATCGATAAGAGATTTGGCAGTTATTTCTACTCAGAAAAAAAGCGCCGCTACAACAGTTGCTGCCACATCACATATTGCCAATATGGCTGGTATCTCCCTTTTTGCTACCGGAGGTTTAGGCGGAGTCCATCGTGAAGCTTGGCAGAGCTGGGATGAATCGGCAGATCTTCTAGCCTTAGCAAATACACCAGTTTTAATCGTCTGCTCTGGAGCAAAATCTATTCTCGATGTCAGCGCTACTTTAGAAAGACTTGAAACTCTATCGGTGCCCATTCTTGGCTATAAGACAAATAAGTTTCCTGGCTTCTATCTCACCGACTCTGGCTTTGAATTAGAACATAGAGTAGATACGGCGCGAGAAATTGCTCAAATCTGGAGAGCTCGAGGCGATGTTGCCATAGATAAGTCTGCTCTAATTGTTGCTAATCCTGTTAGTAACCAAATGGAGAGGGCTCTACATGATCAGCTTCTCTTCGATGGTCTTTCCAAAGCAAAGAAAGATGGAGTAGTTGGAAAAGCTGTTACTCCATTTCTTCTAGATTATTTCCATACCAATTCCAAAGGTGAATCTCTAAGAGTAAATATTGAGATAATCAAGGCAAATGCTGCTCTAGCAGCTCAGATTGCAGTAGCCCTTAGATAACTATGGCTCAAATTCTCTGCATTGGCGATGCCATGCTTGATGTAATTGTTAAGATGCAAGGGCAGATGTATCTTGGTAGTGACACAGTCTCTCAAATCTCAACTCATGGTGGCGGAGCTGCAGCAAATACTGCTACCTGGCTCGCCTCATCTGGCCATAAGGTTTTCTACGTCTGTCGCATTGGAGATGATGCTGCTGGTCGAGTCATTGCCAATGAGTTTGATACTTGGAATATTGAATATAAGCCAGAGTTATTAAAAGAGCATAGAACTGGAATTGTTGTCGTTCTAGTTGATCAAAATGGTGAGCGTTCCATGTTTCCAGATAGAGGAGCAAATTCTGGTCTTAGCGAATTGGATCTGCCTGATCTCTCTAGATTTGGCGCTGTATTTCTCTCTGGCTATGCCCTCTTTAATCCCCTCTCCCAAGATGGGGTGCTAAGAATGGTCAATCAGATGAGAGAGGCTCACTTAGAGATCTTCTTTAATCCTGGATCCGTTGGAGTGATGAGCAACCTTGGGGTAGATGCATGTCGAGAGAGATGTAAATTAATGGATCTTTTAATTATGAATCAGGCAGAGGCAGAGTTTCTGACTGGAAAAAGTGATGTGATATCAGCTTTAAATGAGTTATCACAAGATGTTGAGACTGTTGTGATAACGAGAAATGACCAAGGGGCGATGGGTAAATCAAGGGGGAACGAGATAATAAATTCTCCAATTCTGCCAATTACTGCAATTGATTCCACAGGAGCTGGAGATGCATTTGCTGCTGGATTTATTGGAAGATGGATTGAATCTAAAGATTTAGAATCATCTCTAAGGGCTGGAAATTCATTGGCCAGTGGATGTGTCACAACTATCGGGGCTAGACCGAGCGTCAATCCCAAGTAATTCATACTTTACTTGGCAGAATCACGCCATGGCTAAATCAGATTCAGGCAAGAGCTCGGGTAAGAAAGTAGTAGCTGCTAAGCCAGGAGAGTTCCCAGGAAAAATTGTTGATATCGATGTCTCATCAGAGATGTCAGATTCATTTCTAGAGTATGCCTACTCTGTTATTTACTCCAGAGCACTTCCTGATGCCAGAGATGGATTAAAGCCAGTGCATCGCAGAATTCTCCACCAGATGTCTGAGATGGGGTTACGCCCAGATAAAGGCCATGTTAAGAGCGCGCGCGTTGTTGGCGAGGTGATGGGTAAATTACATCCCCATGGCGATGGAGCAATTTATGACGCGCTAGTTCGAATGGCGCAGAACTTTTCAATGCGCCTGCCATTAGTTGATGGCCATGGAAACTTTGGCTCACTTGATGCTGGGCCTGCAGCTATGCGCTATACGGAGGCAAGACTTGCAAGCGCTGCGCTAATGATGGTCGAGGAAGCCGATGAAGATACCGTTGATTTTGGTGCAAATTATGATGGACAGATATTAGAACCATTGGTACTACCTGCAGCTTTTCCTAATCTTTTGGTTAATGGCGCAACAGGTATTGCCGTTGGAATGGCCACAAATATGGCTCCTCATAACTTAGGCGAAGTAATACAAGCAACAAAACACTTAATTGAAAATCCTAACGCGACCTTAAAGCAGTTAATGAAGTTTATTCCTGCGCCAGATTTCCCAACCGGGGGAAGCATTATCGGCAAAGAGGGCATCCTTGAGGCTTATCAAGGTGGCAAGGGCGCTTTTAAAGTTCGCGCCAAAGTTGAAATTGGCAAGGTAAGTGCTCGTAAATCTGGAATTACCATCACCGAACTTCCATTTAATATTGGCCCTGAAAAAGTTGTTGAGCGAATTAGCGATCTAGTTAAGTCCAAGAAGATTCAAGGCATCTCAGACATTATCGATCTAACCGATGGACAATCTGGAACAAAGGTTGTTGTTGAGGTTAAAAATGGCTTTGAGCCAGAGGCAGTGCTAGAAAACCTCTATAAGCTCACCCCGCTTGAAGATGCCTTCTCTATCAACGCTGTTGCTCTAGTTAATGGCAAGCCAAAGACTCTGGGTTTAAAGGAACTGCTTCAGGTCTTTATTGATCATCGAATCCAGGTAGTAACAAGAAGGTCTAATTTTAGAAAAGCTAAAGCCTCTGCTCGCTTAAACCTAGTTGAAGGTTTATTAAAGGCAATTCTCGATATTGATAAAGTAGTAAAAATCATCAGAGGAAGCGATGATGCAAATGAAGCAAAAGAATCACTCATCAAAAGCTTTAAGCTAAGCGATGAACAAGCTACCTACATCCTGGATATGCCGCTTAGAAGGTTAACAAAGATGTCAAAGATTGAATTAGATACTGAGGCTAAAGAGCTTAAATCCACTATCTCCAAACTCACAGCTCTACTAAAGAGTGAAGAGGCCCTTCGAAATCAAGTATCAGATGAGTTAAGTGAAGTTAGCGCCAAATACGCAACGGAGCGACGCACCCTAATTGCTTAAGCGTCAATTCTTTCGCGATCGATATCTGCAGTTGCTATAAATTCTTTTCTAGGAGCAACTTCATTACCCATCAATAGCTCGAAGATCCTCTCGGCTGCTGCTGCATCTTTAATGGTAATTCTTCTTAGTGTGCGCTTATCAGGATCCATAGTGGTTTCACGGAGCTGATCGGCATCCATCTCACCCAGGCCTTTATAGCGCTGGAGTGGCTCTTTCCATCTCTTGCCCTGCTTCTTCAACTCGGTCAATAGTTTTTTCATATCATCATCGGAGTAGGTGTAGTGCACCTCTCCCTTCTTGCCTCCCCCACCAATAACTTCAATGCGATGAAGTGGCGGAATTGCAGCAAAGACTCGGCCATCATCAATCAGCGGCTTCATATAACGATAGAGCAGAGTGAGCATTAAACATCTGATGTGAGCCCCATCAACATCAGCATCTGACATCAGAATAACTCTTCCATATCTAGCATCTTCTAGCGTAAAAGACTTTCCAGATCCAGCCCCAATTACTTGGATTATTGCTGCGCACTCTGCGTTATCTAGCATCTGAGATAGCGAGGCCTTTTGAACATTTAAAATCTTTCCCTTAAGAGGCAAGATTGCTTGGAACTCAGAATTTCTTGCAGCCTTAGTAGTTCCAAGAGCTGATTCGCCTTCAACAATAAATAGCTCAGTTCGCGAAACATCCTCAGAGCGACAATCAGAGAGCTTGGCCGGAAGTGATGAGCTCTCAAGGGCGTTCTTTCGTCGTTGCAACTCCTTATGAGCCCTTGATGAAATACGAGTTCTTGAGGCGTTAGCAACTTTTTCAAGTACTACTAGTCCATTGGCCTTATCGATTCGTTTGGTAGTAGTGAAGAACTTCTTAAGTTCATCAGAGACTACTTGAGTCACAATCTTTGTCACTGCAGGAGTTCCTAGAACCTCTTTAGTCTGACCTTCAAATTGCGGCTCTTGCATGCGAACTGTTACAACCGCAGTTAACCCTTCGATGATATCTTCCTTAATTACATCAAGCTCATTCTTTTTTAGAACTCCTTTGGTGCGAAGGAATTCATTAAAAGTTTTTACCAATGCCTTTTCAAAGCCTTGAACATGGGTTCCACCCTTTGGAGTTGCAATAATATTTACAAAGGAGCGAACTGTGCTCTCATAACCATTACCCCACTTAATAGCGATATCAACGCCCATATCTCGCTCAACTTCTTGAGGCTCAAGATGGCCCTTTTCATCAAGAACTGGAACTGTCTCTTGGTAATGACCTTCTCCAGTTAAGCGAATTACATCTCCCACTGCCTCATCGGGCTGAATAAAGTGGCAATACTCCGAGATTCCGCCTTTATGAAAGAAAGTCTCGGAGCTCTTTTCTTTACTGCGATTGTCATTAACAATTAGAGTAAGGCCTGGAACTAGATAAGAAGTTTGACGAGCCCTGGTGTAGATCTCCTCTAAATCATGCTGTGCATCTTTTAGAAATATCTGTTTATCTGACCACCACTTAATTCTTGTTCCCGTTATCTTTGCAGAGACTTTTCCTATTATGCGAAGCCCTGACTTAGGTTCAAATGGTGCATTAGGGCCATCGCCATCAAAGATTCCAGCAACGCCTCGTTTAAATGACATCCAATAAATCTTTCCATCGCGATCTACTTCAACATCAAGGCGAGATGCCAGAGCATTTACAACAGATGCTCCCACTCCATGAAGGCCTCCAGTTGCCGCATAAGATCCCCCACCAAATTTTCCACCAGCATGAAGCCGGGTCATAACAACTTCTACTCCAGTAAGTCCTGTTTTAGGTTCCTTATCAACCGGGATACCTCGTCCATCATCATGAACCTCAATCGATCCATCTTTTTCTAGATTAATCTCAATCTTCTTACAATAACCTGCCAAGGATTCATCAACTGCGTTATCAATTATCTCCCAGAGGCAGTGCATAAGGCCGCGACCATCGGTTGAACCGATATACATTCCTGGGCGCTTACGAACAGCATCAAGACCTTCTAATACTGAGAGATCTTTTGCTGAGTAAGACTTTTCTACGCTGCGCACCTGTTCTGCGCCTTGAGTCTCTGCCACGATGGGCAAGGGTATCTATGAGATCCAATGAGCCTCTTAATACGCGCCGAATGGGGGTGAGGATTTCGATTTTCAGTGAATAAAGTCATCAATTATGAGAAAAAACTTTGATTTCGACCTGCGGGGAATAAGCAAGAGGTGGTTTGATGTTCCACTAGAACCAAACGAGTATAGGAAAGGTTGGCCAGAAATGACCGATAATCTATTGCTTACCTCATCTCCCCTTAGCGCTCTTGATCGTTGTGATCGCTGTGGAGCGCAGGCTTATCTTCGTGCGGTTATGGCTAATGGATTTGAATTACTTTTCTGTGCTCATCATGCTAAAAAATACCAAGATGGACTAGCTAGCGCAGCTGCTCGCATCGATGATGAGACTGAGCGTCTTAGCGCAGAATCAACGGCGAAATAAGTTTTGAGACCAGACTGGGTCTTCCAGTTCTAGCCTCCTCTTTATCTGCAATCCCACTTAATTTAACTAAAGAGTTAACTGCCAAGTAACGAAGCGGCTCTATCTCCCACTTTCTAATCTTGCGATTAACAAAGTGAAGATTACTTATCTCACTCTCTCTGCCAGTAATTAACTCTGCCAATATCTTGCTTGCTAAATAACTCATAGTCACGCCATCTCCTGCATATCCACCTAGGCGGCCATATCCAGTTGTTTTATCAAATTGCACATATGGTTCCCAATTACGTGTAATTGCCACCGCCCCGCCCCAAGCATGAGTAAATCTCACGCTCTCTAAAACTGGAAACCAACGTTTAGCCATTCTCTCCAAGCTCTGATGAACAGAGTTAGTCATTTCCTTCTCTTCAATAAGCTTTGATCCAAAGGGATAGCTAGCCCCGCGCCCACCAATTGCGAGGCGATTATCTGAAGTACGTTGTGCGTAATTAACTAGATGCGTTCCTTCAGCAAAGGTAAAGCGATCCTTAACTCCTATCTGATTCCAGATCTCTTCCGGCAGAACTTCGCTAGCAATCATTAGCGAGTAAAGCGGGATAAATTCGCGCCCAGGATCTGAGAATGCCTCACTTGCTCTAATCACCACTGGAGCCTTTACTAATGAGCTATTTGCTAAGACTCCGTGATCGGTAGGGGTGGCAAATACCCCTTCAGCGATTACTACCCCCCTGCGCTCTAAGTATTTTGCTAGCCCCAGAACAAGTTGGAATGGGTCGATAGTTGCACATTGCGGATTAAATAACCCACCTCGCAATTTAGATACCTGAATCAACTCACCAATCTCACCTGCAGACCTCCAGATATGCTCCGAATCAGCGCTATCTTTCAATCGCTTCTCTTGCGCTCTATTTCTTGCAAACATGAGCGTTCCAGATTTAACAAAACCTGCCTTGGGGGCGATCTGCCTTGCTATCTGACCAATTTCATCAATAGCGCTAAATAGCGCTTTAAAGAGATTGTTAGTGGAATCAATACCATGGCGTTTTTCAAGAGTTTTTCGATAAACCGGATAATCAGATGAAACCCAACCACCATTTCTTCCACTTGCTCCATAGCCAATTGACTTTGCCTCAAAGATAACAATTGAAAGTTTAGGATCCAACTCCAGTAGGTGATAGGCCGACCATAGCCCTGAGAAACCGCCACCGATTATTGCTACATCATAAGAATTATTAAATTCTTTTTTCTTACCGCTCTGCTTATAACCATCTGCCCAGAGCGAGTTATTCGGCGGTGAATCCTGCATCTCGATGGGAGCCATCACAGAATGGTTTCTCTTTAGAGTGTCCACAGCGACAGAGTGAGAAGTTCTCTTTTGTCTCGAGAACATTGCCCTCTGCATCAACAAAATCAGCGGCGCCGCTTACGCGGATTGAACCATTAGGTTTGACATAAATCTTTGGACGATCTGACATGAACTATCTCCTAATCTAGATAATCGCGTAGTACTTGCGATCTTGATGGATGGCGAAGCTTGGACATAGTTTTAGATTCAATCTGGCGGATACGCTCGCGGGTAACGCCATAGACCTTTCCGATTTCATCAAGGGTCTTGGGCTGGCCATCAGTTAATCCAAAGCGCATCGCAACAACGCCGGCCTCACGCTCTGAGAGAGTATCTAGCACCGAATGAAGCTGCTCTTGAAGGAGAGTAAATGAAACTGCATCTGCAGGAACAATTGCCTCTGAATCTTCAATCAAATCACCGAACTCTGAATCTCCCTCTTCTCCGAGTGGAGTGTGAAGAGAGATTGGCTCACGACCATATTTTTGAACCTCAACGACCTTCTCAGGGGTCATATCAAGCTCTTTTGCGAGCTCCTCAGGAGTTGGTTCGCGACCAAGATCTTGCAGCATCTGGCGCTGAACTCGGGCTAATTTATTAATAACTTCAACCATATGAACTGGAATACGAATAGTTCTTGCCTGATCTGCCATTGCGCGAGTAATTGCCTGGCGAATCCACCATGTTGCATAGGTTGAGAACTTATATCCCTTGGTGTAATCAAATTTTTCTACTGCGCGAATTAGGCCAAGGTTTCCCTCTTGAATTAGATCAAGAAATAACATGCCTCGTCCGGTGTAGCGCTTGGCAAGTGAGACCACGAGGCGAAGGTTTGCTTCAAGGAGATGATTCTTAGCGCGCTTGCCATCTTCAACAATCCATTCCAGCTCTCGCTTAAATGAACGCTCCATCTTCTCGCCAGAATTCATTTTTGCCTCAGCGAATAATCCAGCTTCAATTCTCATCGCAAGTTCAACTTCAAGTTCGGCATTTAGAAGTGCTACTCGACCAATCTGCTTGAGATAATCTTTTACTGGATCTGCAGTAGCCCCTGCTGTTAATACAGTCTGAGGCGGGGCATCATCTTCTTCAGAATCCTTAAGAGTGAACTCGCCCTCTTCTTTTTTAGCTTCCTCATTTAGATTAACGACTCGAACATCACTTGCGCCTTCAACAACTTCTTCCCCTGTTTCAGCAACTAACTTCTCAAGATCTTCTAATTCAACTTCTTCTAGCTCAACTTCCTCGCCATCAACTTTTTCAATTATCTTCTTTCCTGCAGGCTTACTAACTCCAGCAGCTGCAGCCTTTGCTGCCTCAAGCTCGGCCTTTGTTGGAAAGCGGCGAGGGCCACTTTTTTCAGCTGGCTTAGCCTTAGCTTCCCTGGCGAGTTTCATTGCTTCAAGCTCTGCCTTGGTAGGAAATAGCCTTGGACCTTTTGACTTGCTCTTCTTATCTTTCTTTACTACTTTTTTTACAGCGCTCTTCGTGCTCTTTTTTGCAACGCTCTTTTTCTTACCTGCGTTTTTGGGCGCACGAGATACAGCCACGAATTAGTCCTTTGCTTTAAATTGACGAACTGTCAGAACTTCTTTTTGCCTTTAGCCTTTTGGGGAATTGGCTATGGCTATATTATAAATTGTCCACAGGGGTAAATGCACATCCAAACCGCTTTTTAAGCTCTTGAGCTTTGACTAATTGAAGGATTCTGGTGAATTACTACCCGTTTCCCCTTTCATCTTGAAAATCAAGCTTAGAAGAGCTCTAAGAGGGTAGAGCCGGGCTCACCAAGCAGTTTATTAAACAAGGTCTAAAGGGCAGAAGCCTGGGCGGAGGAGATAAACCTTGCTAGGGCGCCACTGATTTCAGCTAGTCCTTGATGAGGTTTTAAAGCGTGATCAAGAAAGGTATCGGATCTGGCTTCGAGCATGACAGACCAGACCCTCTCATCTCTTTCGAAGAATTCAAGAGGTATGTAGGAGCCAGAGTATGGCTGATTCTCTAGGCACTCCCCCAGAACTTTAAACTCCTTCAGAAAGAGAGTCTTTAGCCAATCTGGAGTGTGGAATTTATCTGTCCCCATACAGATTGAAGGTCGCATCTGACCATGATTGATCGCATTCGGGTGCTGTTGAGGACGATAGGAATGAACGTCAATTATTAAGGCATAGCCCGTCTTAGATAATCGCTCTGAAACCAGGTTTGAAAGTGCTCTTGAGTAAGGGTGGAAATACCTCTCCAGCAAATCACCGCTATTAAAATCCGCCGCCCTTAATTGCTCCCCTGATGTGCCTTTTGAGTAAACCGCGCCCATTCCAACTTTATTCATTACCTCTCTATCATCTGGAAACCGCTCAGGATCAATGACCAATCGCGATAAGCGATTAATAAAGAGCCATGGCAGAGGAGACTTAGAATCTAGTTTTTTTAAAGACTCCATCGCTACTAAATCTGTCAGCGTATCTGTAATCTCATCAAGTTCTCGTTCAAGATCTTCATCAGAGAAGAGTAAATCCTGCCGTGTATCTGCAGGAATTACTCTTGAAGAGTGCGGAATGTGAAGAATTACAGCAGAATCGGCTGAGCCAGCAATTAACTCAAAATTTAATTCACTCACAAACGTCCGGCTTCATGCACACGGCGTAGAAAATCTTTAGTCTCTTTTCGCTTTGGGGACTCAAGAATTTCATCTGGTCTTCCCCACTCCAAGATTCTTCCACTATGTAGAAAACAAACTTCATCAGCTACCTGCTTGGCAAAGCCCATCTCATGGGTTGCAAGGAGCATAGTCATGCCATCACTTTTTAAGTCACGAACCAGGCTAAGAACTTCATTTACAAGAACTGGATCTAATGCCGAAGTAATTTCATCTAGTAGCAACATTCTGGGATGAAGAGCCAGTGAGCGAATAATCGCTACTCGCTGCTGCTGACCACCACTTAAACGATCTGGGTATTGCCCAGCTTTATCTTTTAGACCAAAACGCTCAAGAAGTTTCATCGCTTCATTCTCTGCTTCTTCAACAGCAACGCCGCGAGCATGGATAGGGGCAAGGGTTATATTCTGCAGGACCGTCTTATGGGGAAATAGATTGAAAGCTTGAAAAACCATCCCAAATTTCTTTCGAACTTCATCAACATTGGCCTCAACTGCTGAAATCTCCTCCCCATCTAGGTTAATAATCCCATCGTCAATCTGCTCCAATAAATTAATGCATCTAAGCAGAGTAGATTTCCCTGACCCTGAAGCACCAATAAATACAGTTGCCGTATGTTCAGGAACTCGAAAAGAAATATCTTCTAGAACTATTTCACTGCCAAATGCCTTCCGCAGCTTTTCAACTACCAAAATTGCACTCATTAAGCATTTCCTTGTGCATTTTGACGCTCAATGGACTTTCTTAAAGTTCTATCAGTGAATCTAGTCAGAGGAATTGTTACTGAAAGAAATATCAGAGCTGCAATAACATAAGGGGTGTAATTAAAGGTTCTACTACTTGCTATCTGTGCTGCTCTAACGGCATCAGTGACTCCAAGAATTGAAACCAGGCCTGTATCTTTTATCAAGGCAACTAGGTCATTTAATAGCGGTGGAGTTACACGCCTTAAGGCTTGCGGCAAAATCACATGCCTAAGTGTTTGAAAGTGACTTAAGCCAAGTGATCTCGCTGCTGCTCGTTGACTTGGATGAATAGTTAGGATTCCACTTCGAATTACCTCTGCCACATAGGCTGTATAGGTAATGACAACTGCCAACGTTCCAAGTATCAAAACATTATTGGTGACTCCCTGCAACCTTAAGGCTGGAACCCCAAAACCGACAAGAAGAATCACCAAGAGCATTGGTATTCCACGAAAGAGATCCACATAGACCGTAGCTAAAAGTCGAAAAGGAGTAAGGGCTGGTGACCTTGAAGTGCGTATCAATGCAACAGTTAGGCCAAGAATTGCAACAGAAGTACCGGCTATTAAAGTTAAGAGGGCATTAGTTCCAAATCCCAGAATTATTTTCGGCAAGACCTCGACGCCATAAGCCCAAGCAAAGAAGGTGTCAGAGAGAGATTTCCAACCGGGAGAAGTAAAAATTACCAGAAGCAAAGAACCTATTACTAGAAAGCTAGAGAGTGCTGCAGTTAAAGCTTTTCTTTGATTTTTATTTTTTCTTGCTCTACGTCGCGCCTCTTCGTGAGCGCTAGGTTGCCATTTTCCACCAAAGTCATAGGGCGTAACACCAGATTCATCTCCAGTATTACGCCCCATGCTTCACTTCTTCTTTTCTTAAACTATCTGGTAACTATTTTAGGAATGGCGCTCCAGCGGTTGCTGCGAGCCACTTCTCTGTAATAGCAGCCAGGGTTCCATTATCACGAATTGTGTCAACTGCTTTAGTTACACAAGAGGTGATTGGGCTGTCCTTGGCCAAAAGTAATCCAGCTCCAGCATCAGCTGACTCTGAATTCTCTAATTGGCCAACGATAATTCCCTTAGGAACTTCAACAGCGGAGAGGTAGAAAGCGGTTGGCAAATCTACAACTAGGCCATCAATCTGCCCATTCTTCAATGCTGCAACTGCTGCTGCATTGTCATTGAATACCTGTGGCTTCAAACCTAATTGGTTTTCAATAGCATCAAGAGATGTCGAAGCAACTGCTGCACCAAGTTTTGGATTCTTAGCTTTTAGATCAGCAATGCTTGTAACTCCCTCAATCTTGCTTCCCTGGAAGGAAACTATTGATTGATTAGACTTGTAATAGGCACTTGAGAAATCAACAACCTTTGCACGATCTTCAGTTATTGAATATTGCTGGATATTGAAGTCAAAATTCTTTGGTCCTGGTGCAATAGCGCCATCAAATGTTGTTCTAACCCACTTAACTGCTGATTGGTCATATCCAAGCTCGCTTGCAACAGCATATGCAACAGCTGGTTCAAAGCCCTCGCCTGACTCTGGAGCATCATCGATGACCCATGGATAGTAGGCAGGTTCACCAGTTGCAATTGTTAGAACGCCTGCTTCGACTGTTGCAAGAGATTCTGGAGAGCATGTTGTTGACTCACTTGTTGCGCCTTCATCACTTGATGAAGAACATGCTGTGATTACTAGAGCAGTTAGAAGTAAGGGAATTAATTTAAAGAGTTTTTTCACTTTTTTTCCTTGCCTTTCGCAAATTAGGAGCTTAAGGCCTGGCAATAGTTGTCAGACCCGCGCTTGTCGATGCACTTTGCAATCGACCAGGTCCTCACCCGGAGCACCCCACCGCGGTGGAGGGTTGCCGTCCAGTTAGCCGGGGCTTAATGCTGGAACTCTTGACCTAGGGCGGACTTTAGAAAACTTAAGGTAAAAAGTCCATCTCAACACTTGCCATGCCATGGGCCTCGGCCACTGCTTTATAGGTGATCTGGCCATTATGGACATTTAGCCCCTTAGAAAGGCCAGGGTTTTCAGATAGCGCCGCCTTCCAGCCCTTATTGGCAAGTGATAGAGCGTAGGGCAGTGTCGCATTTGAGAGAGCGTAGGTGGAGGTAAGGGGTAGGGCTCCTGGCATATTTGCAACACAGTAAAAGATGCTCTCATGAACCTTAAATGTGGGATCTGCATGCGTTGTCGCCTTTGAATCCTCAAAGCAGCCGCCTTGATCAATTGCGATATCAACTAAGACTGAGCCCTTCTTCAACTGCGAAACCAATTCATTGCTAATTAATTTAGGAGCCTTTGCGCCATGAATTAAAACAGCTCCGATGATTAAATCTGATGCAAGAGCTTCTTGCTCTATCTCATGGGTATTTGAAACTAAAGTCTTTACCGCTCCATTAAATATCTGATCTATATAGGCAAGCCTGCTCTGATTTAAATCAATAACAGTTACATCAGCTCTCATACCTAGAGCAATCGTTGCTGCCGCAAGACCTGCAGTTCCTCCACCAAGGATTAATACCTTTCCAGGTCTAACCCCCGGAACTCCTCCAAGTAATACACCTCTGCCTCCAGCGCTTGCCTGGAGCGCTGCTGCTCCAACTTGTGGAGCCATACGCCCTGCAACCTCACTCATTGGAGCAAGAAGAGGAAGAGTTGAATTTAACTCAACTGTTTCATAAGCAATTGCTGTGATGCCGCTTTTGATTAGCGCATCAGTGCAATCCCTTGATGCTGCAAGATGAAGATAGGTAAAGAGAACTTGGCCTGCTCTCATCCGGTGATATTCAGAGGCAATTGGCTCTTTAACTTTTAAGATTAATTCAGATTCAGCCCAGAGTTGATCTGCT